>TARA_R100000655_G_scaffold45650_1_pt1 | contig 39571 bp, 35 predicted proteins | sample TARA_R100000655 | Tara Oceans TARA_R100000655 (sample SAMEA2622497) | marine metagenome | biome: marine biome (ENVO:00000447); feature: deep chlorophyll maximum layer (ENVO:xxxxxxxx); material: "saline water (ENVO:00002010), including plankton (ENVO:xxxxxxxx)" | depth 90 m
TGTTTAGGCGTGTATACGTGATTGTTCTAAAACGTGCAGACACGCATATACGAGGAAAATCCCCTTTTTTAGGGGGTAAAAACGTAACAAATTCAACGCTTTAGCGTTACCTGCGTCATGTATGTGTCATGTATGTGTATGCAGACGAGGTAAGGGGGGGGTATGCCGTCGATTCGGTTTTGGAAATTTGGAGAGTCACCTCCCCACCCCCACAACTTATCGGAGTAATTATTGAAAATGTCTGAAAACGTGGTACAAATAACTTGTAAGACATGTGCAAAGAAGTTTAATACTAGGAAATCACATGAATTTCGTAGAAAGTTCTGTTCACATGAGTGTAGAAAACTAGAAAAAGAAGTAAAGAAAATGAAAGCAGTAGCAAAGAAAGTAGATGAAGTTAAATTAAGTCCTGCTATGTCTGCAAACATACGTGGCGAGATAGCTTCATACGTCAAAGACCAAATAAATCTTGCACATACAGTAGTATTAGGTCATACAGAATGGAATCCTACCCAAGCCAGAGTGTTTGGAATGCTATTAAACAAGGTAGTACCAGACTTAAATGCCAATTTTGTACAGCATGAAGTCAGTATGAAGCAACTGACAGACCTATCTAGGGAAGAACTAGAGAAAATTGCACAGGGTGTGTCGGAAATAGAAGTACAAGGAGAAGTAATTGAAGATAACAAATAAACAGAAAGACGCAAAGCCCTCTAATATAACTTTACAAGAGCTAGGCAAGGCAATGTCACAAATAGATTTAACTTCTGTGCCAAAAGAAAAAGTTAAATACGCAGTATTTGACCAGTTCATGCGTATAATGGGAGACACAGTACAGTGTGGCAAGACAGCATACGAGATAAAGCAAAGCAGAAGGCTAAGAAAAAGACTTGGCTAAACTATCTCAGGCAGAAGTCGCCAAGTATCTACTCAAATTAAAAGACTCACAGGAATCTTTCCTTGGTTTTGTACGTTTACAGTACCCAGATTGGGAACTTGCAGACTTCCAAGTAGAATTAATCAACACATTAGACAAATTAGAGAAGGGGATTCTTGGCAAGAACAATTTATTAATAACTATGCCACCACGTCATGCAAAATCTACCTTTGGCACAGTCCTATTCCCCTCATATTACATGGCTAAGAAGCCAAACAGGTTTACAATGTCCTGTTCATACAACACACAACTGTCCACAGACTTTGGTAGACAGATACGTGGGGTGGTAGAGCAGAAAAATATGACCCAAGCTTTCAAAGACTTCCATTTATCAAAGGATAGCCGTGCCGCAGACGTATGGCGTACAGAAAGTGGTGGCGCATACTTCGCTGTAGGTATAGGTGGTACAACATCTGGACGTCCTGCCAACTTATTAATAGTCGATGACCCAATCAAATCTCGTGAAGAAGCAGAATCCATGACCCAACGCAACAAGACATGGAACTACTACACATCAGCACTGGCTACACGTCTTCAACCAGAAAGTGATGGGACTCCTCCACGCCAGATAGTAATTTTAACACGTTGGCATGTGGACGACCTTGCAGGTCGCCTCATGCAGACCGAAGATTGGCAAGAAGGTAGATGGGAACACGTCAATTTTCCTGCAATAAAAGAAGTAACATCAGGTAAAATGAGCAGACGAATGCTACCAGAAAACGACCCTAACTATCTAACTTCAGAACAGTATTCTAAAGTATCTCCTGCAAAAAGAAACGTACCAACAACGCAACAAGAACCATTATGGAAAGAAAGATTTCCATTAGACGAACTCAAAAGACGTGAACGCCTCAACCCACGTGAGTTTGCAAGCCTATACCAACAGATGCCATACGTAGAAGGTGGTAACTTAATCAAAACAGAGTGGTGGCAAAAGTTTCCAGAAGGTCTAACCCCAGAAAACTTTACAACCCTAGTCATTGGCGTAGACACAGCTTTCAAAAAGACAGAGACAGCAGACTACTCAGCAGCAGTAGTGGCAGGCATGGACAGAAACGGAGACATGTACATAATAGAAATAGTCCGTGGCAAGTACGATTTCCCAGAACTCAAGCAACGCCTTATACGCCTCAATAACAAGTGGAGAGGCAAAGGATTACGTGGCTTATACATAGAAGACAAGGCATCTGGTCAGTCAATCATACAAGAACTCAAACGAGAGAGTGGCATATCAATCATTCCATACAAAGTCGTACACGACAAAGTAGCAAGAGTGAACGCTATCCTCCCTCTCATAGAGGGAGGAAGAGTGTACCTTCCACAGACAGCAGACTGGCTAGACTCATTCATAGACGAGACAGTTCAGTTCCCATCTTCCAACCATGACGACCAAGTAGACGCCATGACAATAGCACTAGACACATTATCCAGAACTCATGTAGGTTCTGAAGCATGGGAACTGCAAGGAAGCATGACATCACTCAACGATGTTTCACGTGAAACATTAGGAAAGTCACTTATGGACACAGCAACAAAGTTAAAATCTAAATGGACAGGTTGGGGGTTGCCGTCTAACTAATAGGACGACAAATTAAAACTAAAAGGAGTATTCTTTCGAAATGGCTGAAAATAGAAAAACATACGCAAGTGCAGACTACGTTCCTCCACATAATGAAGGCGTAATAGTTGACCTATCAGAATTTGCAGAACGTATTGTAGCATATGACGACATCTCTTCTGACCTAACCGAAGAACAGGAAAGAAAGATTGTAGACTACGTAAAGTCAATGACTGATATGTCTTACAACAAAATCAGAAACAGATACGACCATTGGAAAGAAGCAGACAGGGCGCATGACGTTTACGTAAAACCCAACACAACAGACTTCAGAGAAAAGGCAGTTATCGCAGACACTCGTGCAATAGCAGACACAGTACTGACATACCTCATGGCAGCACTGGGTGGACGTAACCCAATGTTCCAACTTGAAGGTCTAAACAGAAAGTCTCGACAAGCATCTCTCATACTAGAGCGTGTCCTTCACCAACAGATGAGACGTACAGCAGGCGAAGCACGTCTGGCACAAATGCTTCTCGACAGCATACGTTATGGATTTGCACCAACAAAGGTAGTATGGAATGCAAAAGACAACCAAAATCAAATAGTAAACTTTGACCCACGCAGAGTATTCCCAGACCCACGTGTCAACTTTGGCGATTGGGAAAACATGCAGTTCGTAGTATTTGCAGACTACGTATCGTACAACTCAATACTCTACAGTGGCTTATATCCAAAGCTACGTAAGTTTCCAGAACTACGTAAGAAGATGTCGCCACCAAGAAACGCATGGAACGCACATCACTGGCACAAGGAACAGGGCAGAGGACTTTCAATCGACCCTGCGACAGCCAACCAACGTGAGAGAAAAGACCATGCATACTTCACTCTTGGCGATGCACGTGTAATTGACGAGGCTTGGGTACGTCTATCTGGGCATGAGATAGGAATACCAACTATAGACCAAATCTATTTAGTCATAACAATCCTAGACGAGAACGTAGTCATACGTTTCCAACTAAACCCATATGGCAGACAGATGCCTGTAGTCATTGGTGGTCTTTACCAAGACTCACACAAAACATATGGACAGTCTCTCTACGATTTAATTTTACCTATGCACGATATAGCAACTTACTTATTGCGTAGCCGTATCGACAACATATCAGCAGCCCTTAACAACCTTATATTCGTTGACCCTACACAAGTGTCTGTACCAGACCTTGTAGACAGAAATCCTTGGGGTGTCGTCCGAACTCTGCCAGGCTCTAAGCCAGGTGATGGCGTATTCATAGCACAAGTTCCAGACGTAACACGTGGACACTTTAGCGATATAAGTGCAATGTCAGAACTCAAACAACGTGTATCAGCCGCATCTGATGCACAACAAGGCGTACCGACACCAGACGTAAGAACAGCAACAGAAATACAGCGTCTGACACAACTCGGCTCACAACGTCTTGGTGTACTGGCACGTGTGATGTCAGCAACAACAATGCGTCCTATGGTTCGTATGATGGTAGCCAATATACAGGACGCTCTCGCACTTTCTGGTTCTGTCAAACTTGAAAAAGAAAACATGCCGTCACAATTAGAAGGCATGGTAGAAGATGGATACATGGACTTCGATGTATCTAAAGACCTTCAAGGGGACATTGACTATCTAGTAATAGATGGGACTCTTCCTCTTGAACCCACACGCAACGCAGAAACCTGGATGAACATGCTACAGATAATGAACCAGACAGGTTTAACAATGGAATACAATGCAGGACAAATTGCAGAAGAAGCCATACGTGCGATGGGTATAACAGACCTCGACAGGTTCAGAGTAAACCAAGAGCAACTTCAAAAACAAGGTCCGACACCATCACAGCAAATGCAAATCATGGAAAAGATGCGTGGTGCATCTGTCAAATCTGGAGAAGACGTAAGCAGAGAAGTAGAGCGTGGCAACCTTGTTCCAATGAAAGGTAGTCAACGTGGATAAGGAAGTTATAAATTTTGTAGAAGAAAAATTTAAACTCTTCAAAGAAGAAACACAGAAGCTTCTTGACGCCAATGCAGAACTAATTATCAACAACAAAAGCGAAATAGATGCCTCAATCGAGCAGGGAAAGCAGAGAGACAAGGCAATCGAAGTAGTAGAGGGAAAGATAATACAATACGTAAACGAGCGACAGGAAGTCTCTAAAAACGATTTTAAAGAAGAACTGACACCCATTATGAAAATGTTTAAGTCAATAGAAGCTACAATCGAAGAGTGCAAAACAAGAATACTTGAGATTGAAAGAGAACAAAGCAAAGTAACTACAGCAGAAAAATATTCACTTACAAAATCAAAACTGATAAGATTGATGAAAGATATGGGGTATTATAAGTAATGGCAGAGACAAGACCTACTGGCGAACAACTTCGATTTCTTTCTGCCAACACAGGCGAACACGTCCTCGACACCTACATGGAAGCAGCCGAAATAGGTGGTCGTGCATTATCAGACTTACTCGATGACCTATTTGACCCTGCTAACAGTGGTACATTCCGTTCAGAAAATTTTGAGTTTAGATACAACGCAACAACAAGCAACTTACAATTTAGAGCAGGCGTATTCTCAAACTCAAGTGCAAGCTTTGTAGATGTAACAAGTTTCTTCAGCGTAGAAGGAGCATTCAGTACATCAACATCTTACAACAACTTTGACCTTGTAACTGTAGCCAATAGTGACGTATACATAGTACATGGTCTTTCATCAGCTTCAACCTTCGGCTCGGAATCTGCATTCATCAGTTCTTCAAACACGAAGAAAATTGTCGATGTATCAGGAGCGCAAGCCCAAGCCGCAATCTCAAGCGACCACAGAGCAGACGCAGCCAAGTATGCAGTCACAGCAGAAGACACCTCGTTCTCCCTAACTAGTACCAATGGTGGTACATCAGGTCTTTTCTCAGCACTTCATTACCAAGCAAAAGCAAGTGCTAACGCAACAACAGCAACCACTCAGGCAGGTCTGGCAAGTGACCAACGTGCAGACGCAGCCAAATACGCATTAACTGCACACAACACAACATTCAGTTTAACATCAACGAATGGTGGGACATCTGGTCTTTACTCTGCCCTTCACTACGCAACAGAAGCATCTAACTCAGCATCATCAGCGTCAGGTCACAAAGATACAGCATCAAACCACGCAACTGCACCAACAACAACATTATCATCTGGTTCTGCAAAGGCATGGGCATTAGGTGGGGGTTCATCTTTTACATCGACAACATCTGTATCAGGTTCTAGTTTTTCAGCTAAATACTATTCAGAACAAGCATTAGCAATGAATGTATCAGCATCAGGTCATGCTAGCACAGCAAACACCCACAAAAATACAGCGTCTGACCATAAAGACGATGCAGGCAAATATGCAGTTACAGCACATAATACTACATTCACATTGACATCTACAAATGGTGGCACGTCTGGATTATATTCTGCATTGCATTACGCTACAGAAGCAGCCAACAGTGCAACAGCCGCACAGAACACAGCAAATGCAATAGGCAACCTTAACAGTTTATCAGACGTAACTATAAATTCTATAGCCGACAATCAGTTTATTCAATACAACAACAGCTTATCTAAATTTGTAAATGTAACTAAATCTCCAATTATTACTTTAACTGGAGACGTAACTGGTACTGGTACATTAACAAATCTTGGTGACGTAAATTTTGAAACTACAATAGTAGACGACAGCCACAATCATACAATAGCCAACATTGACACCTTATCGACAGTACTTGCATCTAAATCTACAGAAAGCAAATCAGAAACGCTCACCAACAAAACCTTTGATGTCGAAGGTACTGGCAATTCAATTTCAAACATTGATGTAGCAGATTTAAAATCTGGAGTACTCGACACCAACTTATCAGGTGCTTCTTCAAATGACGACACACTAGCATCTGCTAAAGCAATTAAGTCAGCATTAGATGGCAAAGCCGCATCAAGCCACAACCATGCAATATCAGAAATAACAAACTTACAAACAAGCCTAGACGCCAAAGCACCATTAGCATCACCAACTTTAACAGGAACACCAACAGCACCAACTGCTGCATCTAATACAAACACAACACAAATAGCAACAACAGCATACGTACAGACAGAACTATCAGACCTTGTTGACTCAGCACCTGGCACACTCAACACTCTTAACGAACTAGCCGCAGCTCTAGGAGATGATGCAAACTTTTCAACTACAGTTACCAACAGTATAGCAACAAAGATGCCATTAGCAGGTGGCACATTTACTGGAGACGTGACATTTACTGGTGCTAACTATAATGTTGTATTTGATAAATCAGATGATGCCTTAGAGTTTGCTGACAATGCTAAAGCTACATTTGGAACTGGAGGTGATTTAGAGATATATCACAATGGTAGTCATTCGTTTATAAGAGACGAAGGAACAGGGATTTTCTTTATTGATACTAATGGTGCAAGTATTAATTTTCGGAAACAAAATGCTGAAGCCTTAGCTAAATTTATTACAGATGGTGCAGTAGAACTTTACCATGATGGAACTAAAAAGTTTGAAACAACAAGTGCTGGTGCAAAATTTACTGGCAATGTAGAAACAACAGGAGACATAGAACTAGGTCATGCTTCTGACACCACAATAACAAGAGCTTCAGCAGGAGTGGTAAATATAAATACAAACGAAATTTTAACTACAGCAACAGGTTCAACGTCAGATGACGTAACAGCGTTAGCGATAGCATTGGGGTGATTTATGCCAAATACATTTAAGACAGTAACAAAAGCAGGAGTGACAGGTGTTAAGACGATATACGAAGCAGGTGGCTCAGTAAATGCAACTGTAGTTCTTGGCTTGATGGTCTGCAACACAACGTCTTCTGGAATAACTATACAGGTAAAACTTGTATCTGACACTCAAAGCAGAGTACCAACAGCAACTACTGCTAATGGAGCAAACTCAACTGTTTTCCTTGTGAAAGACGGACCTGTCCCTGTCGGAGGCACACAGGAATTTTTAGGGGGTAACAAAATTGTATTGGAAGACACAGACAGCATTACATTACTTGCGTCTGGCGCAGCAGATATAGCACTTAGTATAATGGAGATAACATAATGCCATTTATAGGCGCACAACCTGCAACAACATTTGCTAAAGCAACATCACAAGTATTTACAAATGCTAACGGAAATATTGTAACTTTTACTTTAAACAAACATGTATCTCAACCAGAAGACATTGAAGTATTTGTTGCAAACATTCAACAACAACCAACAACATCATACACTATAGACAGTGATGGCGTTACGCTTCGCTTTAGCGAAGCTCCACCATCTGGAGATTTCTACGTAGTCTATCGTAATCTTGCACAGCAGACAGGAATAGACACAGGCGCATTCAGAAAAACTGGTGGTACGTTTAGTGGTGGCATTACTGTAGGTGGAACAACACCTACACTAACAATAGGTGATGCAGGTGCTGAAGATACTAAAATAATTTTTGATGGCAATGCACAAGATTACCATATTGGTTTAGATGACAGTGCAGACACACTTAATATTGGTAAAGGTTCTACATTAGGCACAACCACAGCTATGACCTTTGATGCAAATGGTCTTATATTAAAACCACTACAATGTATGTTTGATGTAAATGCTACTGCATCACAAAGTATAAGTAGTAGTACAATAACAAAAATTACTTTTGATAATGAGAACAACGATATTAATTCTGATTTTGATTTAAGTAATAACAAATTTATTGCTCCAGTAGCTGGAGTATATTTTTTTCAAATATATTTAACTTTTTCTATGATGGTTGCTGGAGCTGGAATAGGTATGTTTTTTTATAAAGAAGGAAATTTATTTAGAACTGTACACCATCAATCTACTGAAATTAATATTACTTTTGGATTAACTGGAAGTGCGATTATGAAGTTAGATGCTCTTGATGAAATAGAAGTGTATGCTTTTCAAGGAAGTGGGTATACAGAAACTATTGGTGATGTCAGTAATGTTGGTGGTGGTGGTATTACAGCAGATAATAGTAATTATTGGACAGGATATTTATTAGGATAAATTATGGCAATACAACTTTATACAAAAGTAAAATTATATTTAGAAGCAAACTCTAAAACTTGGGAAGCTGAACAAAGTAATATACTTTTACAGAATGATGGAAATGGTGATTATATTTATTCATGGAATGTAAATGGGTTAGAGAAACCAAGTGATGAACAATTAAAATCCCTTGAAACAAAAGCCAAAACAGAAGAAGCAAATAATGACATAAGACGAATTAGGAAGACAGCCTATGGAGATATAGGTGAGCAATTAGATGAAATTTATAAAGATATAGATGCGTGGAAAACACGAATTAAAAAAGTTAAAGCTGATAATCCAAAGGAATAAAATATGCCATTATCAAAAATAGGTTCAAATCAAATAGGTGCTGATGCTGTAGGAACTACAGAACTTGCAAATGATGTAGTTATTAATACAAGTAGCACTGATACAACACTTGCAACTTTTACAAATTCTAGTGGTCACGAGTCATCAAGTGGTATTGTCCATGTAAAACAAAGTGGTGCAACTAATAATCCTACAATGGTTTTAGAACAAACTGGAGAAGGTGGTAATAGTGGTGATAAACAAGGATTATTAATAAAAGGTGCTGGTCAAAATCAAGGTGATGGTTTGATGCTAGGTGTTGAAACAACAAATTCTAATTTAGCTAGTGGTAATATGATTAGACCTTTTTCAGTTTGGAATGGTGGTTATGTTGCTATTGAAAACAAAAACAATGAAACATCTTGGCAAGTTAATTTAGATGGTCTTGTACAAGAAACACAAATACCAGTTTCTCAAGCATCACAAAATATTAACGGCATGAGTACGACTATAAGTGGCGACCACTTAGTTACTGGTTTAACAAGTGCTTACTTTAATTCAAATTCATTAAATAATAGTTTGTTTTTTGACTCTAATACATCAAAATTTCAAGTTCCTAGTGGTAGTTTATCTGCTCATTATTTTTGTCATTTTCAAACATTATTAGGGATAACTTTACCAAGTAGTGGAAATACTCATGGCTATATATCTATAAGAGTAAATGGTGCAGGAGCTAGTAATACACCTTTTGCTTCATATAGAGAAGTTAATTCATCAACCTCTACATCAACTATATCTTGGGAAACGCTAACAGTAAGTGGTGTAGTACGATTAGATGCAACAGATTATGTAGAGCCAATATTTAGTGGAGCTAACGGCAATAATATAAGAATACACTCTGGCACATATACAAGTTTTTCAGTAGTCAAAATAGGATAAAAATTATGGCAATAACAATACAAGTAACAGAAGAAGAGCAATTAGCATTAGATTATGTAACAGCAGATGTACAGGGACATTTTACAAATGCTTTACAATCAAGAGCAAAACAAGCGACAGAAAAAATTATTTTTATTTTAGTTAATCATTGTAATGCAAATGAAATTGCAATAGCTACTGGTAAATTAGCACAATTAAAACAAGCATACGATTTAAAATTAATAACTAAAGCAAGTGAGGTTGGTGGTATTCCAAGAGTGCCAATCAGTTAGGAAAACATAATGCCATACATAGGTTCATCGCCAAATTTTGGAGCAGTAGAAAGCCAGACAATAACAAGTGCTAATGGTTCAACAGCAACATTTACACTTAGCCAATATGTTCCAGACAGCGATAGCATTATTGTAACAGTAGGTAACGTAGTCCAAGAACCTACAACTGCATATTCAGCAGTAGCCAATACAATAACATTTACAGAAAACGTGCCAAACGGAGACACCATTGTCATTCGTTATCTTGGCAGGTCAGTAGACGTACCAACAACATACAAAAACATGAACAGATTTAAGTTTGTTGCAACAGGTGGTCAGAATACATTTCAAAACAATGACGCAAATGGATTAGAACTCAGTTACACAGCAGGTAACATAGACGTCTTTATGAATGGTGTACGTCTTGACGAGTCAGACTTTACTGCGTCTAACGGCACGTCTGTCGTCTTAGTAACAAACGCTAGTGCGTCAGACGAAATAGTAATTATTGCTTACAAGTCTGTACAAATTGCAAATGCCTTAGACAAATCAGCAGGTGGTACAGTTAGTGGCAACACAGTTTTTAGTGGCACACTATCTGGCACATTAGCCACTGCAGCACAAACTAATATTACAAGTCTTGGTACATTAGGAACATTAAAGATTGGTTCAAATTCTGTAGGAATCACAACAGATATTGAATTAACCGACAATGCAGTAATTAAAGCAAGTTCAAGTTTAAATCTAAATGCTACAGCACATAACTTTTTTACACATACAAGTGGTGCATCAACTGGTGGAACTGGTTCATCTACTCAAAGAATGAGCATTGATGCAAATGGTAATGTTGGCATAGGATTAACTGCATCTTTTACTTCTGGAAATGGATTACATTTAGCTGATAATTTTTTTGTTGGATTTGGAAATGGTGCTAATAGCAGACCAGATTTTCAATTAGGTTATGATGCTACTAATACAAGATTAGCATTTAAATGTGGCACTGGTTCAGATACTACAGATATGTTTTTTACAACTCATGGTTCATTAGAAATTGGAACTGCTAATGCAACTTCTGGCACTTGTTTACAGGCTTTAAATAATTCTTCAAGTCCAACTATTATTGCTAGAAATAATAGTGGTGGAAATAAAGTATTTCAAGGTAGAAATGCTAATGGTTCAGAAAGTTCTTCTATAACACAAAGTGGTATTGGATTTTTTGCTAATGGTGTTTCTTCTGATGAAACATTAAAAAATGTCAAAGGTGAAATGAATGATGGTTGGAGCAAACTTAAAGATGTACAACCTAAATCATTTACATGGAAAAAAGTTGATGAAAATGGTAATAAATCTGATGATGATTTAGATGGCACTATACACTATGGAGTAATGGCACAAGACCTTAAAAAAGTTATTCCAGACCTAGCATATGGTGAAGAGGGTGGTATGTCTGTTGATTACAATGGTTTACTCATGGTCGCAATCAATACCATCAAAGAATTAGAAGCACGAATAAAAGCATTGGAGAAAGCGTAATGAGCAGAGCAAGAAACCTAGCAGACTTATTACAGGGTGGCACAACAGTTCCTACTGCTAAAATCCCTACATTAAATGCTACTCATATGCCAAATGGTGTAAGAATATTAATACACAGTTTTTCTTTAGGTGTTGATACAGCGAATGTATCTTTTGATAATACACATATAACAAATACATACGATGATTATATTATAGAAGGCAAACATTTAACTTCTACAGTTGATAATGACGAATTAATTATTCAATGTTCTAGTGATAATGGTTCTAATTATGCCACTTCTGGTCATGCAAGAAGTTATCTAAGATTAGCCGCAAATCCTGCACAAGGACCAGAAGCTGGCACTAATAATTATATTCAAGTAGCAACAGATACTGGGAATGACTCTAATAGAGGTGTAACTATGGAATGTCATTTATTTGGTTTAAGAAATACATCACATTACAAATATATGTTATTCCAAACTTGTGGTAAACATAGTGCTGATGAATACGCATGGAGAGGTGGTTCGTCTATAGCAGTAACTACTGCAATTAATAATATAAGAGTAGGTTTTGTAGGTGGTAATATAAAAGCAGTAGGGAAAGTAGCTTTATACGGAATTAAAGGGAGTAACTACGCATAGTAAGGAAACAATATGGCACTATCAAAAATAACAGCATCAAGTATTGCAGATAACAGTATTACTAATACTCAGATTAATTCAAGTGCTGCCATAGCAGGCAGTAAATTAGCATCATTAACTTCTACTATTATGCCAACTGGTGCTACTGTACAAACAGTTCATGCTTCTGGAAAAGATTTTGTTGGAAATGCAGATGGTGTCGTTCCAAATGGAGGAACGGCAGTAAAAATTATTGAAAAAGCAATTACTATAAAAACTTTAAATCCTATTATTCATGCAATAGCTATGTTTGGTATAGGAACTCCAGGTTCTTATCAAGACCATGATTTAGCTTTAGGGTTTGGTTTTAAAACAGGAAGTGCTACCACTACTATAACTGATTATTCTGGCTTTGGTGGTACTGATTATAATAGACAAAATGTAAATCCTTTAGATTCTTTTTATGTTTGTGATACAAAAGGTGCGCATTCTAGTGGTTCTGAATATTGGTGTGAAACTAAATCATCTTCTCATTCACAGCAAATAACTGCATCAATAGGTACAGTTATAAATATAGCAGTTTGGGCTACTACTCAAAGTGGTGCATATCATATACATAGACCACAAAATCATGCTAGTTCTAATGAAGCAGGAGAGATTGGTGGAATAACAGTTATGGAAATAAAATCATAATGCCAAGACTTAAAACAACAATAAAGCCAGAGATGGCTGTTCAAATGAATCTGGAAGCACATGAACGTGAGTGTGCTGTTAGATACCAAGCCGTTCAAGATAAACTTGATAGCCTTGATAAACGTATGTGGCGACTAGAAGGCATGCAGGCTGTTACAACTTTATCTATTCTTGGACTTGTAATTTCAATCGTTTTAACTTAGGAGTATACTATGGGTATGCAATTAGATACTAAAAAAGTAATAACAAGACCTGTACCTAGCAAGGTAAAAGCTTTTAGGGCAGGCAAGCCTATCATCAGAAAAAGCAAGAAGATGGGTAAACGTCAGGGAAAATAGTTGACACCAAAGCAAAAGTTACAAAATCTTTCAAAATTATTAGAGTCTAATAGTTGGAAGTTAATAGTAGAAATCATGGAAGAAGAAATAGTAACGTCTGCCATGAGTATCGCTGAAAGTCCTAAGATGGATTTGGAAGAAATTAACTTTAGACGAGGTGCAATATGGGCAGGAAAACAGTTACTCGAAATGCCCAATCGTTTAAAAATACGCTATGAGAATGAAATTGCGTTAGAAAAGGTAGACGAAAACAAAAAAAAGAGTAATATAGATATAACTGAAACTTAATCTTCGCTACGGCTAAGAAAGGAAAAAACAAAATGGCTATACAAAAGCAAGACCCTCAAATGGCAGCAGACGCAATCAGTAGAATTGCTTCAAACCAGTTGGGCGTTCCAACGCAACAGGCGCAAACACAACAACCTGCTCCTCCTGCAACACAACAACAAACACCAAAACCAAAAGATACTGCCACCGAGCAAGCTGCTTCTAAAGGTTCGCCTGATACTGAAGGCGATAAGATGTCTGCTGAAGCAATCATCTATGAAATAGACTTTGGTGACATGGATAAAGAAGGCAACAAGAAAAAAAGAGAGCTTACGCCTAATCAAATTAAATCTACATTCGAAAGGTATTCGGCACTCAACCATAAGAATGCAGTATATAAACCAATTACAGACGTAATTGACCAATACATGAGAGCCAATCCTGGTGTATCAACCAAACAAATAGCAGAACAACTGGCAAATATTTCAAAAGCAGGCGAGTCAAATCCCACAATGGGAAATACTCAAGGCGACAAACCAGGCGTTTATGAGAAAGACACAGCATTAAAATCAGGCGATATGGAAGCGTCTCTCAAGAAATGGGAAGAAGACAACGCTGTTACATTACCACCTGGCTTTAGAGACATGATGAATATGTCTGCACAAGGGAATACTAATGTTGGTGCTATGCAACAAGAACTTGCAATGATGAAAAACATGTTACGTCAGGTCGTAGCACAAAGTGCAGGTATGGCAGACGCAGCGAAAGCAGGTTTCCAAACTGGTGAAAATGCACAAATAACAGCAGCAAAACAAACAATCGCAAATAATTTAGACAGAGTTCAGCAAGCTTTAGGTCTGGCAGACGGAGACGCACAAGAGTTTCAGATGTTTGCAGCAGAACGTGGATATACAATGGAAGACTTTGCAGACCCACAGCTTACAATCAAAGTAATGACAGATTACAAAAACAACAAATCATCGCCAGAGATGGCTAGACTGAGAGAAATCATGGGCAAAAGACAAGCGTTTACTGGTAGCGTAGGTCAAACTGCTAATGCAGGAGACATGGCAAGCCCACAAGGAGATGCTCCTAGCACCTTTGATAGATTTACAAATCAAGTAATGTCTCAAAAAGGATACTAGAAAGCATAAAAGCACCCCTTTTCATATAACATAAATTTTTTCCTAACTAGACCCTCTTTTTAGAGGGTCTTTTTTTATAAGGGTAGACAGACGGATAATAATTATATAATAATAAAGTATCTCGCTACGGCTAGATATGAGATTAACGATGGCATTTCCGTGAAACTCGCTTAAAATTTTTAATTTGTTTTTTAAGGAGAAACTAAAATGGCCCCTATTCAAGGCATGAGAGGGACAGGTGAGTTCAGTTCGGACTTCCGTCCTAAAAACTACAGAGAGTTATTTACTCTCTTAGAACCAAATGGTAACGCACCATTAAACGCTATGTTAGCAATGGGTTCATCAGAGCCAACAGACGACCCTGAGTACAAGAACTTCAGAGACGAGTTGCCTGACAGAACTATGACTGTTAATGGAGCAGTAAACTCAACGTCTACAGCATCAATAACAATAGATGCAGCAGACGACAATAAGTTTGCAATTAAAGGTGCAATCATTATTAACCAAACTACTGGTGAAGTTATGCAGGCAACTGCTGACACAACAGCTACAACCCTTGCTGTTACTCGTAACATTGGTGGTACTTCACATCAAATTGCAGATAATGCAGTCCTGTTTGTGGCAGGCTTTGCAGCAGCTGAAGGTGCAACATCACCAACAGCAATCTCATTTGATGCTACAGTAACCAACAACTTCACTCAGATTTTTAGAACTGCTTTCCAAGTATCAAATACTTTGGCAAGCACCTATCTAAGAACTGGTGATAAGATGGACGAAGCAATGACTAAGGCATTAAAGTTACATATGTCTGACATCGAAAGAGCTATGTTCTTCGGCAACAAGCACGAAGCAAGTGGTTCAAGTGCAAGTCCAACTAGATATACTGGTGGTTTAACTAACTCACTAACTAACGTGGTAGACTTGGCAACAAGTCACGCTACTTATGGTGGTGGTTCTGCAAACAATATGACTGAAGAAGGCTTAGATAAGCTTTTGATTTCTACTGTATTTAAGTATGGTTCAAAGCAAAAGATAGCTTTTGTCGGTGAAACATGTGCAGCTCTACTACAAAAAATAGGTAAAGCACGTTGGCAACCAACAGCGATAGAAGGTAGCTATGGCATCAACCTAACACAATACAGCACTTTCGCAGGTGACTTGATGGTACATTTACACCCACAGTTCCGTCAGTTAGCTCATATGAAAACTGCAATGGTTATTGTTGATTTTCCATTCCTTGTCTATCGTTTCTTAGAAGGTCGTGATACCCAACTCTTAGAGAATCGACAAGCAGTAGATGCCGATTCACAAAAGAGTGAATATTTAACTGAGTGTGGATTAGAACTCTTACAAGATAAGGTTCATGCTTATGTTAAGAACTGGGCAGGCACAGCCTAATAGGAGATTGATATTCCTACGATGTAAAAAGGGAGCATTTTATGTTCCCTTTTTATGTTTTTTTAGGGTATAATCATACACAGAGGTATAAAACAACCCACCTGGCGAGCTTTATACGAAGAAAAATTTGGAGAGATAAATGGCAAAAGCAAAAAAAGTAAGAGCTAGAAACGAAGACGGCACACTAAAAGCAGATGACCCAAGTACCCCAAATGTAAACGAAGCATGGGAACAACCAAAGACTTCATCTTCATATGTGATATATGAAAGCAGAGAAAAAGAACCTTATATGTTTGAATGTGCAGATATTAGAAGCACAAGAAATGAAAGTTCTGGACGTTGCGAATGGGAAGTAGAGGCTTCAGATACAGAAAGATTTGAAAAGCACCATTTCTTTTTAAATGGCAGAATAAAACGAAAGGCATAACATATGACATATTACCTACCAGACGGAAGAGTATGGACAGGCGACACACATACTATGACAGACGGAAGTGTTATGTCAGGAGCAACGCATACTTCCGAAAGCAAGAAACTTGTTACAGAAAAGAGTAATGCTAACCCCCACATAAAATCTGGGTTTTCACCTTTAAGAACTTTATGCATGTCTGCACTTAGAAGATATGGTGAGTTTTCACCAGGCACTGTAGACGGAGACGTCCTTCTAATGTTCATAGAATTTGCAAACATGGTTATAGACGATATAAGAATGCACCCTTACGCACCTACTAAAAACGACACAGACAGTGCTGGCACAAATATTGTTGTACCAGTAACTTTTGATTACTATGAAGGTCTTGATGATGTCAGAGAAATAGATGACGTAATCATTGTACAAGGTATTCTTTACCATTATGCAATGCAACAAGGTAGTGAAAAGCTACAGTTTTATATGCCTATGTATCATAGAACTTTAAACCAACAGTTGTGGAGACGTCTAAACGGATACACAATTAGGTACAAAGAGAAAGAAGATTATGATAGGTCAGAGCCTTATGCTAATCTTGAACTACTTAATAGGAATACAAGTAGCAGTACAAGCACGTCTTATACTGGCAGTTCCAGTTAGAGGTTAGATGACAAGCCCTGTTAAATCGCCAGGTGGAGTAAGGGTCAAAACTTTTCCATACGAAGACTTCCAAGGTTTGGATACGTCTCGTGATATTACGTCTCTTGATACAGGCAAACAGCAACATCTTGCAAAACTAAACAATGCTACATGTGATTGGCGAGGACAGATAGTAAGAGAGCCGTCTGCCAAATTAAGAAAAGGTACAGCAGTCGTCAATCACGTTAGATATTTTAATTCAACACAGACAGTATTTGTAGAAGAAACAGGTTCTGGCATTTCTTTTAGGTCTGAAAGTGACCACGTTTTAGAAGACGTACACCCTAAAACAGCTATTGTATCAAGTACAGTATTCAATCAAAAGGTTCAGTTTGCTTGCAGAGAACGACCTATGTTCATGTATGACGGCACAATATTTAAAAGAAATCAATCAGCGGCAATAAACGAATTAAAGCCTGCATTCTGCACATCTATACAAAGACGTCTGGTAGTAGCAGGTATTAATGGTAAAGAAACACAAGTTCATTTTTCTCGTGTAGACCAAGACGAAATATTTCCAGACGATGAAGAACCAACAAGTAATAACGTATTACGTGCAGGATTTGTAGATATAGCAAACCTACTAGGTACAGCAGATAAGATAACAGGTCTTGGAACATTCGAGCAAAACAGACTTGTAGTGTTTACAAGTGACAAAGCTATTATTTATAAGATAGACCCTAGCATTAGCAACTGGTTACTAGACGACAATGCTTATGTAAACATTGGCTGTATAAGTCACAACACGATACAAAACGCAGGAACAGACTTACTATTCTGTTCACGTTCTGGAATACATTCAGTTAAAAGGTCAGAAGACAACGGACTTCTTGTTTATTCATACAGTCTTTCAGATAAAGTAGATATATTATACAGAGAACTGTTTGCTTCTTGTCCAGACCCAGAAAAGATAAGTGCCGTCTTTGACCAAGACTCAGCACAATACCATGTATTTTTCCCACAGTCTGGTGATTTTTTATGTAAAAGACTTACATTATCTATGAACCCAGAAGGTGGACAGCCTCAACCTAAATACAGTCAAGGCGATTTTTTAAATGCTAGATGTGGCGACTTCCTAAATGGTAAGCTTATCCTTGGAACTACAGGTGGTATATATGAAATTTTACAGCCAGAAGAAATAGATAAAGACTCTGTAACTCCCTCATTGGCTATAACTACACCACTACTTTGGCATGGAAGTTTAGAAGAAACAAAAGAAACACATAGCATAGTTATACAAGCATCTGGCAAAGGTATAATTAATTTAGATGCACAAGATTTATATGGGCGTACAATAGGTTCATTAGTTATAGAGGTTGATGACACATCGGACGACAACTACTTCCAAGATGTGCCATTATCACGTCAATATGAAAGAAGTTGGAAACATAGATATAAAGCCGCACAGTATCGTATTACAACAACTGGTGGCGCAGGATTATTAAGAGTTATAGGATTTGCAGTAACTGTGAGGACATAAAATGGTAAGATTAAGACAACAATATCCACAAAATTATGGTTCAAGTGGCAATATAAATACCGAGTTTGAAAATCTTACTCGATATTTAAACTCAGCCGAACTTGGAGATAATACTATTGGCGAATTATTAGCCAAGATTTTTGATACGACAGGCAACTGGTCAGGTCCTGTAGAAATGAGATTAGACTCAAGTGCAGGTCTACAATACAGAGTTGGCTCATACACAGACAACAATACTGGGTGGCTAACACTTGCTACATTGGCAAGTATAAAAGGTGCAGACGGCTCAACAGCAGGTACTGTTGGCGCACCTATTTTCCACTCAAGACAAGATACAGTAACAGCAAACAATTCAACAACAGTCATTGATTACTCTCATAACAGCACAGACGAACTTGTTGTATATGTTAATGGTCTTTTAAAAAGGTCTGGTGGTTCTTTTGATTATACATCAAGCCCAACTGCTGGCACAGGCAGTGCAGGAGCAGTAACATTTAATTCTGCATTAGCTAACGCAGCAACTGTAAGTATATATAAAGTTCGTTCATCAGCGATAACAGGATTTACAAGGTCAGATACTGTTACAACTGGCGCACAAAATGTTTTTAACTTTACACATACAGATGACCAAGTTCTTCAAGTTTATAAAAATGGTATACTCCAAAGAGAAGGTGGGTCAAACGACTATACAACACAGCCTGCTAACAACACAGTAACCTTTGGTTCTTCAATAGCAAGTGGGAATACTGTAACTATTATCACAGTTCAGAACACAGCAGAAAATGCTGTAACAGGACTTCTTATGGAATCAACATATGCTGACACAGCAACTGGTCTTCTAAGATTTGATAAGATAGGAATAGCTGATGGTGCTATAGCACAAGCTAAAGTAGCAGGTTTATCAACAGGATTATCAGCAAAAGCAAAGCTGACAGTCGCAAGTTCTACGCCATCAGGTCCTGCAACTGGCGATTTATTTCTTGATACATCACAGACACCTAACGTCTTAAAATTTTATGATGGAACTCAGTTTCTTCAAACATCTCCAGAAAGTTCTTTGCCTACATTTGCAACAGCAGACGCAGGAAAGTTTGTTAAAGTAAATGGAACAGGAACAGCATTACAATACGGCACGATTGATTTATCAAGCGTTATTGCTGTAACTCAAAAGGGGGCAGCGAATGGTGTTGCTACTCTCGACAGTACTGGACGTCTGCCCTCAACCCAATTACCTACATCGCTGTCAACAACAAGTTTTTATCATGCTATAACAACTCCTTCTAATTCAACAGTGGTAGTAAAAAGAATATTTAAAGAGAAGATACAGATAAATGGTTTAAATGTATTTACTGCTTCTGGCACATTGTCTTTACAATTAGCAGTCAATGGTGTTGGTCAAGGTTCTACATACAGTGTAACATCAAGCAATCAAGACATAACTTTATCCACAGCTATAGAAGTAGACGCAACGTCAGCAAGTAAATCAATAGGTTTTATTGTAACAAACAATGCAAGTGGCAATGGTCTTCAAGTAACAATAGCGGCGAGTGTGGTATCTACTTAATGATAATGATGATAACAGAAGAAAATAAAAGAATATCAAACTGGGCTAGTAAATTTTTAGATGGAGCTACATGGCAAAATCCTCAGTGCTTTGGCTTCCAAGAAAATGGAAATCTTATTGGTGCTGTTATTTTTACCAATTATTCCAAGAATGATATTCAAGTAAATGTAGTTTCAACTAATCCAAGATGGTGGCAGAAGCGTTTTATATCTCATTTGTTTGATTATGTATGGGATACTTGTGGCTGTAATAGAGTATCAAGCGTAGTCAAGAAATCAAATGAAAAAGCACATAAGCTTAACAAAACTATGGGCTTTAAACAAGAAGGAATAGCTAGACAATTTTTTGAAAATGAAAATGGTCAATATGAAGATGGTATTATTTATGGTCTTTTAAGAGACGAAGACACACCAAAATGGTATAAAGATAGGAGAACTCTAAATGGGTAAAAATAATAATCCTCCCCCACCACCAGATTATTCTAAAGAAAAAGGCGAAATAGCTAAATCAACGGCTGAAGACTATCAAGATAAAGCAGACGCCTATAACGAAGCAGTTAAAAAGTATAATGAGTCTTTATCTGGATTTTCTACAAACTTAGGAGATATGAGGTCAAATCTTGCTAACACAAGTTTTGTAGATTTTTTTGACGACCCTACTACATCTGTTAATGAAAATTTGTACAATCAGTACAAAACAAATTTAACAGGTTATCAAACTGGATTAGGTCAGCTTGGTCTATTCGATACAGACAAACCAATATTTGATAAAACAATAGACACAGAGTATGGCACAGTAACAATTAACGACATACCAACATTAGATAAAGTAAATACAAATCTTTACAATCAGCTAGTTGGCTCTGCATCAAGTCAGTTAGGTCAACTTGGCACTATGAAATCTCAGAGAGACGCAGAAGAAAAACGTATTACAGATTTCAGAAACCAATTATTAGGAGACTTGTCACTAGGAAGCACAGGACTAAATCAACTAGGCATTGCAGACGAAAGAGGAATGAACCAGTTAGAAAGAGAGCTTGCACAACTCGAAGCAAGAAAAACTGGATTTAGTTCATCTATCTTAGACCAAATGCTACCAGGTGGTTTTGGAACTTTTGATTCTCAAAAAGGAGTTTTAACAACAGGTCTTCAAGATTTAAGAAACAAAAGACAAGCAGAACTTGATAGAATATCTGGGTTTGAATCAGACATACTTACTAATGTAGATGACTATTCAACTCGTTTAGGCAACATAGGTATAGCAGACGCTGACCAAATACAGGCACTGCAAGATGAAATATCAGACTTACAAAAAAGCTCTGGTAGATTTTCTAGTGAACTAGGGTTTGACTTTGGCGATGAGCTTGCAGAACTTAGTGGCGTATCAAGAGATGTAGGCAGGCTATCTGATAAACGAGATGCTGAGTTACAAAGAATATCAGACTTTGAAACAAATCTTCTTGATACAGCAAGAGGCATCGAATCAGCAGCAGAAACTGGTAGCATTTATAACGCAAACAACTTAAATGCTATCTCAGACGCCATAAGAGATTTAAAAGCAGACAGAGCAGGATTTACTTCTGAGCTTGGATTTGATTTTGGTAATGTAGATGACCCACTAACCCAAGGCGAAACTGCATTATCAAATCTGCAAGCAGAAAGGAAGACGGCACTAGACGACATACTGTCTAATGTATCAGGTTTCGGACCTGCGTTAGAAGGTCTTGAACTGTCAGACGAAGCAGGCATCAGAGACGTTCAGTCAAACCTTAGAGAGCAAAGAGGTGCTTTATCAGAGTTTACAGGTGGTAGGGTAGACGACATCAAAGCACAAATTGCTACAGGTCTTACAAGTGTTGACGAAAAACTTACAGAGTTAGGTGAAAAAAGAAATGAAATAGAAACTCAAGCACAAGCTTTGAGAGATAAAATACTTAACGCTCAGTATTATGGCACAGCAGATTTAACAGACCCTAATGCAGAGCTAACAGCCATGCAAGACCAAGTAGAGTTATTTAATGCACAGCAAGCACTAGATGAAATAGATGCAATTAGTAATGAGTTAAATTCTCAGCAATACAGACTAGAACAAGATGAAAGAAACGTGGAGCTTAGAAAACAAAAAGAGGCAGACGACATAAGAGCTATGATGGAAGGTGGTGTAGCGCAGTTCCCAGAATTTGCATTACAAGACCCAGTTGCTTTACAGAATTATTTAGCAATGTTAAATAATGAAGATGAGTTTACAGATACTGGAGTACCTGCAGCATCAGCGTTTAGTCAAAATATTATAAGGGCATAAATTATGGGCTTCGGTTTACAACTAATAGGTTTGGGCATGTCAGGCATCGGAATGATGCAACAAAACAAACGTGCCAAAGAAGCACAGCAGCTTCAAGAGTACATGTTTCGAGAACAGATGGGATTACAAAGAGCCAACCTTGGGTTGGCTCAAGATGCATTCCGTCAAAGCATGGAAGAGAATGCTTACCTCAGACAAATAGAACAAATGAACAGACTTATGGCTCAAGAGGAACGACAGTTTCAATTAGACGAGCTAGAGAGAAACAAACAAATACTTCTTGAAGAAAGACGAGAACAAATAGAAAGACAGATAAAAGAAGACAAAGAAGCAGCCAAGCTTGCCGCTTTTAGAATGGAAAGACTTCTTAAAAACGAAGCGTTATCAGAATCAGAAAGAGCGTTTGCAATACAACAGTTAAAAGAAGCACAGCGTATAGCACAAGGAGAAGCAGACGAAGACAAGAGAAGATTTTTAGAAGCGCAGGAACTAAGAAAGATAGAACGTGACTTCCAGATGCAGGAATACCAAGAAGCTAAAGCTATGGCTGAAGGTGAAAAAGCAGAGCAAATGGCTTTCCGTGACAGAATAATGAACAACGTAGATGGTCTAAGAACTGCTCTAAGCGAAACTGCAGCGAAGCTTGGAGACGTCCCAGAAGTACAAAGAATAACTCAAGGCGACTTAAACGCAGAGACAGCTAGACGAACAAAGGCATATCAAAGCGACATAGACAGAGCAGCCGAAGCAGTTGCGTCTGTTAATGAAGCAGACCTTATAAGAGGTGGAGTAGATGTAAGTTCTACAGCAACTGATGCTCGTGGCGAAATAGCAAGAAGACTTGCAGACGAATATCAAAGTGCAAGAATGAGAGCAGGAGACGATGCATTATCATACATAACTGGTCAGAACCAAGCACTCAACGCAAACTTAGATTCTGTGCTTAGAAGACGTGGTGCAATATTAGACGAGACTGCAAGAATAGGTGGTGCAGGTATTAATGAGATGATGAACATGAGAGACATGCCATCAAGTCTTGGCATTTATAATATGGCAAGCTCTTTACCTACTGGCGTCTACGATAGAAACATATTATCAGCAGGAAGCTATCAGTCTCCTATAAATGTAAGCTCTGCTATTTACGGAGGCATGAACCCTATATCAAGCATAGCACAATACAGAAGCTTACCATCTTTATCAACAAACCAAGGCTTTAATGTTAAGTCTGCTATTACTGGTGCAACACCGATTGTAACACCAAACGCAAGTACTTACATGGGCAACGCATTGAATGTTGGTCAAAACTTATTAAGTAGCGCAACAAGTGGTTATACAAACGCTATGACAAACTTAGCAAATGCAAGCTCTGGTTTTGGTATGGACTTACAAAAATTAGGTGCTGATTCTTACTATAGACAAGACGATAAGGGCGATTATTTTGGTAAGAGATTTGATGATTTTATATACAGTGGAATGGATAAGGCAGGTCAATTTTTTGGTGACTTGTTTAGAAGGGGTTAATATATGGTAGACTTTAGTGCAATGGCAGGTGGCTTCCGTAAATCTATGGAAGACGACAGAGCAACAAGAAAAGACATAGCAGATACTTTTTCACAGTTTAGGAAAGACAACCCTTTTGCTACGCTAGAAGACATGCAAGACCAGATAAACGCATTAAGTGGTGGCAGGAATTATTTAAGAGCAGGTCTTCCTAGTACTTCCGTCTTACAAGGCATTGCAACATCAAATCAACAAGCAAAAACACAAAAAGAATTTGAAACAAACGTAAAAAATTTAGCTTCTAAAACTGAAATTAGAGGAATACTAGAAGAAAAAGCTAATAAATTTTTAGAAAATAAATTGTTTGATGTAAATGTTATTGGCAACAGACCAGAAGATGTCATGGCAAAATTAGATTTATTTAAAGATGAGTTTACAAAAACTTTGGCTTCAGAAATAGGTGAGCTAGATTTAAACTCAAAAGAACTTATTAATAGTGTTTTTACAAAAGACAACGCAACGACAATAAGAGAAAAAGCTATTGATTTAAGAATGCCAAAAGCTAGAGAATTAATACAAAGCTATTTTAAAACATATCGTGGCGAAAACAAAACAGACTTTACACAACTTGAACCAGAAGATTTTAAAAAGATAGAGTTAGAAACTGGTATCCCACAGTGGAGACTTAAAGACGAAGTTGCGTCTTTAGGAACAGAGTTTCAATATTCTATAGGAAAAGAAACAAATCAATTTATTGCAAATGCATCTCCAATAATTGAAAAAGAATTTCAAAGATATGAACTTGAATGGAGAAACGGAACTAAGACAGCAACCCAAATAAAAGATTTAATGAAAGATAAATTTAAAGAATTGGGAAAGAGAGAAGGTATAAATCTTAATGCAACTGATTTAGAGTATCTAACAGATGGTGCTTTTTCTACATTAGAAGGAACTTGGAAAGTTGCTCAAAAAGACGAAATAATTAAAAATGATGCGTATATACAAGCCAAGAAAAAAGAAGTATTAGATGGCGTTCAACAACAATTAATGTCAGGTCAAGGTGCCGCTTTTAGTGCTTTTGAGAGAGGTGGTATATCTGAATTAAAAACATATGTTGCTTCTGTAATAAATGGCTTGTTGCCAAAAGATACAGTAGAGCAACTATTTGGCAAAGGTACAAGAGATGAAGTTGCTAATAGAATTTTAACAGAGCTTCAACAGATTTTAGAATTATCAGGAAAAGATGTATTAAATCAACAAGAGAAAAAATTTGATGCGCAAAGAGCAAGTCAAACAAATAAAGTTCAGGCAATAATTAAAGAAGAAAAAGCAGCTGTTGCTACAATAGGAACTAAATACTTTGGCAAATCTCAAGGCAATTATGCATTTACTCAGATGGCAAATGGTCAACTTGCAGGAGGTGCAGCAGAAATAGCATTAAACAATTTGGCTAAAACTTATTATGTAAATGATGGAATGGCTAACTTCTTTATACAAGCATTAAAGAATTACACTCCTAGTAATCCAGACACACAAGTTACACCACAAGAAATACAAGATTATTTTATTTCAGTTGCTGGCGATAACCTACAGAAATGGCAAGACAGGACTGCTGATTTAACTGCTTCAATAGACAAAGGTGTTCCAGAAAGAATTATGAAATTCACTGAATGGAAAAATCAATTTCAATTAGACGCTGATAATGCAATAGGTCAAGTTACTACTAACATAGAAGATTTACAGACAATTATAAACAATGGTCAAGTAGACCAACTTACTTTACCAAAACTAAACATGGTATTAGAACAAATACGAGCAGTTTCTAATGAGGTTGCATCAGGCATCAATCAAGCAGGTCAATCACAAGCAATCTGGGTGCAAGACGGACAGAGTGACCAATGGAATCAGGACGCATCAGATATTATGAAAACAGAATTATTAACTAAATTAGATGCAATGAAAGAACAAGTTGAAGCATTAAAAGGAAATCCAGCAATTAAAAACTTTAAACAGACTACCACAAGAGGCGAAATGGAGATTGATTCAGATGTTGAAGGAATACTATCTAATCCAAATTACACAAATGCCGCTTCACAAAGAGCAGCTTTACAAGACCTTTTTGAAAAAAGAGCTACCGAATTAATTGAAACAATGCAAAACCAAAGAAAGACAAGTGTTACAAAGCCAACATATGACTCTCAATATGGACACCAAGCTACGAATCCAGATTTTTGGGGTAGTGCAGATTGGATAAGACAGATAATAGGTCTTCCAACAAGACAAGAAAAATATGATAACCCTTGGTCTGGATATAATAGCTTAGATGATTTAGAAAAAGTAGATAAATTTTTAATGAATCCAGATTCACTATGGACAATTACTCAAAGCAAAGCAAGAATGAACTCTTTTATAAATGACCCAATAGCATACATTAAGTCAGTAAAAGATGCTAACAGCAGTAGGACAATAGATATATTTAGCCAAATATTTTAATAAACCATAACGGATACTGGAGTACCAAATGGCAGCAAACTTATACAATCAACGTAACTTTAAAAATATAGACTTTAGTCTTGATAATGTTTCAATACCTCAAGACCAAGCAGATTATACGGCATCTGTAAATCCAACAAAGATACTTAAAGACCCACGCTTTCTTCAAGACCTTAGAGATTACTATGAAGAGAAAGAGGGTTATCCAGTTGGTTGGTCAGACGAAGCACTTATAGATGCTTTTTATTCTGACTCAACTTGGAGAGAACTTAATACAGTTTCTGCTATAGGTGGTGCATTTGAACCTTGGGGAATGGGGACTGAATCCAGAGAACGTGCAAAAAGGATTGAGTCCGTCTGGAAACAACTACCTATGTTCTGGCAGGAAGGTGGGAGAGGGGCTGCGACAGCACTCCCAGATATTGCAGGCGCATTGATAGCAGACCCTCTCAACCTAATACCAGTAGGAGCTGCGGCTAATACAGCAAAAGGCGCAATAATAGGTGGTAAAACTTTAGGAGGAGCAGTTTTACGAGGCACAGGAAAAGCCGCACTTTATGAAGGTGGTATTGCAGGCGCACAAGAAGGCATTGTAAATGCGTCTACACAGGCAAGAGATATACAACTTGGCTTGCGAGACGAATTTAGTAAAGGCGAACTTGGTGCAGCAACAGCGTTAGGAGCAGGGCTAGGTGGCATAGTTGGTGGTGGGCTAGGTATTCCGTCTGCATTGGCAGGAGCTGCAGCAGGAAGAAACGTAGTCAATGACTTATTAGGTAAAGGATTAACAAGAGAGCAGATAGCCGCTTTACCACCAGAATCATTAAAAGGATACCAAGAAGCATCTGGCATACTAGGCGCACCACAGCAGGCAGACGAAGTTGTTACAGAAACAGCAGAAGAAACAGTACCATCTCCGATAACTATTGACCAACTGATTCAAAGACAACAAGAAAAAATTAAAAACATTAAATCAAGTGGTGCAGAAGCTGACGAAGAAGAAACATTCTTAATTTTATTACAAGAAGTTAAACAGCATGACGCAGTTATTAAACCTAAGACAGAAGAATTAATATCAAAATTAGAAGCTAAAGGTCCTAGAGGCGTACAAAAAGCAAGAGAATATCGTGCTTGGCTTAATGAAAGAGATAGAATAGTAGACAATATTAGAAACGAAGATGGTTCTGATTTTGATGGCGACCTTGACCAAATACTCGCATATCTAAGAGAAAATCCTTATGGTAAGAAAGTTGAGCAATTAGTATCAGACGATGCTATTCCTGTAACGCCAACTGGTCAGGCAGGCAGACCACGAGGAGACGTAGAATTACAAGGACAACAGGGAGACGCACAGGGACAACAGGCACAGCCGCAGACGAATGCTGATACAATAGCAGACGAAGTTATTTCTGAAGCAGAAGCAGCCGATGCTGCTCTTCCTATGGAACAAGAGGTCGCAGACTATCTAAGAGCAAATGGTGTAAACCCAGAAGAAGTAACTGTTAAAAAAGGTGAGACAACAGTCTCTATGAAAAGAGCGCAAAATGTTGTCAATTACAGAAAAAGAAAAACAAAAAAAGAACAGCCTGATGTAGAAAGCACAGAGCAGACAGAGTTTAATAGTCTTGTAGAAGAACTTACAAGAGCTACAGGTTCGCCTGTAGACGAGAACGTAAGAGCATCTTTGGCTAGAACCTTTGAATCAGAAAAAGGTTTGCAAAAGGGTGTAATAAAGATTGATGATGATATACCTTTCGAAGACGGAGGAAAGTTATCTGACGATGCTACATGGAGATTAGATAATCAATTAGATGATGATGAGTTTAGACAATATAAAAAGATTTTACAAAGGTTTAGAAATCAAGAAGCTAAATCTCCAGAAGACTCAAAGCTCAGAATCAAAGGCGTAACTATAGCAAAAGCAAGAACTGCCTTTCTTAATCAAAGAGCTAACAAACAAGGCAAAGCAAGAACTACTGGCGAATCAATAGATAGAGCAGGACAAAGAGTAGGAGCAGGCAGAGAAGAAGACGGCAAGATACAAGGCATACTTAAAAATACAGGAAAATCAGGCATAATAGGTAGAACTCCTGGTAGAGCAGACAATACTAAATACGCAGACAGAGAAAAAGCATACTTAATATCTAAAGAAGCTAGAAGAGACTCGCCAAATAGACTTGTAGCTTTTTATGCAAACCAAAGAATAACTGCAATAGATGAAACTGGCAAAGAAGTAAAAGCTCCAATAGGTGCTAAGTTATATGCAGACGGATACACAAGAAAAGTATTCTTGAATAAAGAAGCCGCTTTTAAAAGAACAGGATTAAATGCTCCAGACGGAGAAGACACAGCTAGATTAATCGGTCAGTCTACAAAACAACCTAAAAAGGATAAACTTCCTCCTAAATTAAATGCACAAGAAGCTCTTGATGAAGCTATTGAAAGTGGAGATGCAAGAGAATTATTAAATGTCTTACGAGCAATTCAAAAGAATAAGGTTAGTGACTTACCTCAAAATCAAAATACAATAGCAACTCCAGACGCAGATGTTTCTCCTCCAACTAGAGGTGACAAAAGACTTATTGTACAAAACAAAAATAATCCTGATGACGTCAGGATTATTTCTAAAAAGCAAGTTGCAGATGGCAAAGGCATTGAATCAATCATTGGTCAAAAAGGTGGAGTTGCTTCAGACCCAAGCAACTGGACTGTTAAGTATGCTCCTGCTGATACAAAAGTATATGGAAGCAGGTTAAGAGAATTATTCGAAAGCTTGCCAGACGAACAAGGTACTCCGTCTGCTGGCAGTAGAGTTGAAGCAGGTGGTGCTACAGGTGCAGGAGAACCTATAGACCTTAAAGATGCTTTGGAATTAAGGCTAACACTTAATCCAGAAGACTTAGAAATACTTTTAGCATTTAATAGAATAGCATTAAATTTAAATCCAATGGGCAGCGGTTCAATGCTTAAAATGCCAACAATTCCAAAAGGTGGCGCAAATCTTCAAATTAGTTATAAAGATATAAGAGACGTTATACTTTTTGTAAGCCAAGGAGCAAAATGGTCTAAAACAATTAAAGGTCATAGAGAAGTTATAAGAGTTTATAAAGGTCTTATGGACATGGAAAGTAGACTGCTTCCACCAGAAGGATTTATAGACTCAACAGCAAGCAGGCAAAAAACACTTAACAATTTAGATAAAATATTTCATGGCTATGACGCAGAAGAGATAGCTGCAGCTAGACGTTTTATTGAACGTCTAGGTGGCAATCCAGAATTAGGTCCTAGAATGTCAGGTACTAATGAGCAGATGAGAGCAAACTTTTACGCAACTTCAAATGTTGCTACTGACAATCTGCCTGGTGTAAATATACTGCCAAAAGCAGACGTAATGTCTGGTCTTGCAACTCCAATGAATGTAAAACTTTTACACGAAGTAGCACATTGGGCTTTTGATAACATTCTTACACCTAGAGATAGGCTTGAATTTTTAGAAAAGATGTCAAAATACTACGATGAAAGTGGTCAATTAGACGTAAATAAAATAGACGAAGGTGCTTTTACAAGCACACTAAAACCTGAGTATGAAGAAGGAAAGTCTGCAACTTTTGTAAATTCTTTAGATTCGCCAGGTGAGTTCTTTGCAAATCAATTCGCCGCTTGGGCAGGAAGAAATGACAAGAAGCTTGTTATAAAAGACGAAACATTCTGGCAAAAAGCTCTTGGTTATATCAAGGGAACATTCGATAGATTTTTTTACAAGACACCAATAGACCCAGAATTAGAACCATTTTTCTTAAAGATACTTCCAAACAAAGAAGAGATTGGAAAGAGAAGCTTGGGTACTCATAGTCCAAAGACTACAGCAGGCAAAGCCGCTTTGGAAAAACATACGCAACTATCCCAAGTATTGCATAGATTGCAAGAGATGACAGATATATCTCTGTCATCTACAAACCCAGAAACTTTTGTAAGTATGTTTACAGAAGATATGTGGCTATTGGCTAATATGGTTTACAACAAACAGAAATCTGGTGCTTTTAAAATGTTAAGTCCTTATTCAAGAAGGCTTATTAAAGAAAGACTTAAAGATGTAAACGAAATATTTAAAAACGCAAATACAAAAGGCGAAGATATAAATTGGGTAGAGTTAGCTAATGAAATAGGAAATCCAACTGAGGCAGGCAACGCAGGAGTTTCTATTATAGACCCTGCTAAAATGGAGATTGTTGCAGAGCATCTTTCAGAGTTATTTCATCATGGCTATCAAGGTCCGAACTTCAAGGGTGGGGATAGGTTTGCAGTAAGAGACGCAGACGGAAACGTAACTGGTTATAATTACGGAAATATTAAAGACTTAGAAAGAACATCAATGAGCAGAATGTTTGATTTTGCTCTTGATAGCCTTGAAAGAAACTTTGCAAAAGTAGAAGACACAAACAAAGTTATGAGTAGCACTCATACAGAAGCTCCAGACGCAGTAGTATCAAAGAAAAAATCTGAGAGAGGAGCAGGTAAAAAATCTAATTCTACAAAGAGAATACTTAATAAAGAAGCAACTGATTTTGAAAATGATATTGAAACTGCAAAGAAAGATTTCAAAGATAAAAAGACAAGAAGAAAAGAGTCTAAAGTAAACACAGGAAATGCAGGAGAGATAGCAACAAAAAGTCTTTCTGTTTTACAGAAAATGTTACGTGAACATGCTGGCACAGAGTATGGAAGACAAATATCTGAACAGATAATAAAGAAGTTAAAAACTTCTACAATGTCAGAAAAATCTTTTGGTGCGACAATACCACGTAAATATGTTGAGATGTCTAAGTTTGAACTTGAAGCCATTATGAATGATGCAAACGCAAAGGGAATGACAAAGGAAAGAGACTTTGCAGTAAGAGAATTGCAAAGACGAATGGATAAAAGAAAAGCTAAAAAGCAAGGCATGGATACATCAAAGCATGTTGGCATGATAGGTAGGTCTAAAAAGTTAGACAACAAGATTAAAATAGAAATAAACGATAGTAATGGAATACAGATGTCTAACGGCATACCTGCCAATGCAAGACCAATGGTCAAGGATATATTAAGTCGTGTAACACATCGTGACCCAGAAAAAGAGTTAGCATCTCGAACAATTATATATAGATTGTTAAATGTATTAGGCAAAGTTTCCAGAAAAGGTACGTTTGCTAACCCAATATTATCAAGAGACATAGCAAAAATAATAGGCAGAGATTATTTAGCTAGAGGAACAGAAGAATTTTCTGACTTCCAAGGTGGTGATTTTTCAATTCTTAGAACATTTGCAAGAAGCATAGGTCAAGAGCTTAACTCAGTGCCTGGCGATGAGACAGTAAGATTCTTGTCTGGCATGGCTTTAAGAGCATCTATGACAAGAAAAGAATTAGATGTCGTTACATTTGCTTTTAATCAGTTACCACCAAGTCAACAGCAAAAGATTATGGATACATATAAAAGAGGAGGTGGTACAAGCATTATATCAGAAGGTGCGCCAGACGAGCTTGTACATGAGTACGCAATGGTTGATTGGTTATCAGGTAACTTTCAAAGAATATTTTCATCAGCAGACGAAAGACACCTTATGAATTTTTCAGACGAAATGCTTACAGGTGTTTTTTCTAAGCTAGACCAAAGGTATACAGAAGGCGATGTATTTGGCACTTTATCTGAAATGTATCATAGAAACATGGAAGAAGTTGCATACATTATGAATGGTCTTGTTAAAGATGATGACTTTAAGAAAAGCTATTTTGGCTTAACAAGATTGTATGGAGACATGTTTGTAAGAAATAGAAGAGGAGGCGTACAGTTTCCAATTCAAGACCAAGACGTGTTCCATTCATCTCATGCAGCAGACGCAGGCAAATCTGCTTGGAAAAATGCTACACCAGAAGAAAGAATAAAGATTGTTGACTACACTAAAAACGGAGTTGGTCATAACACTGGCACTGGCGAACCAGTTATTTTTTATCATGGCACACCAAATAAGAAAGCACTTGATGGCTCAGACGTTGGTACTGTTATGAACCTAAGTTCATCAAACTCTTTGTATGGTAGAGGTATTTATCTAACTAGAAATCCAGTAGTCGCTGAAGAAAGCTACGCAAGAAAGCAAACAAAAGAGTCACTTAATTTTCAGATTCAAAAGCTTCCAATAACAGATGAAGGTAAAGACGAGCTTGAAGATGTTGCTTATGAATTAGCTCAAATCAGAGGTAAAATATCATTACTAAAAAGACAGAATGCAAAGTTTGCTGACGCTGATGAGAATGGCAATGCAACTGAGTTACAAAATTTTATAGAGAGAGTTATTGTAGAAGACCAGTTAAGAGAATTAACTGCACTTGAAAAAGGCAAGGTTGATATTCTTGAGAAGTCAGGCATTACTCTTGAGCCATATGTAATGCCGTCTTACATTCAGTTAAGAAACCCATTAGATTTTAGAGAGAATACAAGGTACGCTGTTGATGATAAGATTATTCCTACAATATCAGAAGGTGTTTACGTTAAGTTAAAAGAAGCAGGAGAAACTGACGCTGACATATTAGATGCTTTCGTAGCTATGGAAGAAGAGTTCTATGGCTTAGAGTTTATAACTGGCGTTGAATTGTATGAGTCTTTTGGAAGGTTGATGAATAAGTTTTCATCTACTAAAGCAGAAGCAAGAGATGCATTAACAGATGTGTTTGAAGAACTAGGACATGATGGTTTAACTGTAAGTCATACCAACACAATTACAGACGTTGACGATATTAAAATAGGTAATGCAGTTTACCATGAAGGAGTGGTTTTATTCAAACCTAACCAAGTAAAGCATGTAAGAGCCAAGAATTTTGACGGCACATCTGGTGTAGTATTTAATATTGAATTAGGTGGTGGCGTTCCACAAGGAACAAATGGTTCTATTATTATGGCAGCGATGGACGAACCTAATCTAAAAGTAGACGACATACCTACAGGTAAATTTGGAGAATTGCTAGAAGTAGACGGAAAGTCCAGAACATTTACAGGTGTTGCGTCTTCAATGATTAAGAAAAGACCACACAACGAAGCAGAGGTAGAGGTAATTAGAAACTCTTCTGCTCCTACATGGTTTCAATCTCAGTCAGATAGACTAAATAAGATAGGTGCTAGGTTCTTAGGTAATTGGTATAAAAATCATTTTGTAGAAATATCAGAAAAATTTGCAGGAAAATTTATGCCTATAGCTCAGTTACTGAGAGACTTACCAGACAGTGATGGCAGTCTAAGACGTTGGTTCAGAAAATCTACAGGTAGCGTTTTACAAAAACAACCAGAAAGCTATAACAAAATAGTCAAGGCTTTAAGACGTGATGTAAATAGCAGACAATATAAAGCACTTAACCAACAAGAAAAAGCTGTGGTTGACAAAATCAGGCAGACACTTGACGAAGAAAGAAAAGCATTAAAGCTATCTGGCTTTCATGTTGGGTACAGAAAAAATTATATCCCTCAAGTATGGAGTCAAAATGCTATTCGAAAAAATAAAGATGAGTTTATACAAGGAATGCATGAGTATTACGTAAGAGAGCAAGCAAGTTTAGGTAAAGTGCCAGCAGACGGAGAAGCACAAAAATTTGCAGAGCAAATATATTTAAGGTTGTCAGAAGATGCGGCAGAAGATGGCGTCTTTCTACCACACAAAGACATACGTGGTCTTTCTAAAAACCCAGGCAATGACAGCGTAGACTTCTCAAGAGTTCTAAACATTGGCGATTATCCAGAGTCTCTGAATGCTATGGAAAAGTTTTTAGAGAATGACCTTGATGCAATACTTGTCAAGTATCTTGAAGGTAGTACAAGAAGATTGGTACATGCAGATAAGATGGGCGTTAATACACACGCTGTAAGTGATTACATACTAGCTTCTAATGATGGAGCAGAAGGTATAGCTAAATTACTTTCTACATCTAAAGTATTTAAGAAGAGTGTAAGAGGCATGAGTTCAGATGGAATGATTGTTGAGTCAGTATTTACTGATACAATTAGAATGCCTTTTGAAGGGAATGAGTTTGGTGCAAAAGAATTTGCACAAAATCTAATTAAAACTCATGCACAGAGTGGCTCATCAGCAGCAAGGAAGATGCTCTATGACCTATACCCTAAGATGAGCGTTACATACAAAAGACGTGCTGATGCAATCATAGGAGCATTAGATGATTTCAAAGGGCAAACAAACTCTATACCTTACGAGAGTGAGCAGTTCATTGACAATGCTATGAGAGTAGCAATGAAGAAGCCATTGAGTGGTAGCAAGTCTTTAATGGAAGCATCTAAGTTTATACGAACTGTAAACAACGTGACGCTACTTGGCTTTACCACACTCACATCATTGGGTGATGTAGTGTTACCAATCATAAGGTCTGGTTCTTTCTCAAGTTGGGCTAGCGGCGTTGGTAAATGGGCTACTGACCCAGACTACAGACGTATGCTTAATAATATAGGTGTTGCAATGGAAAACATTGTACATGAAAGAATGGTTCATATGTATGGTGCGCCAGACAATAAGCTTTCACATGCTTTCTTTAGTGCTACATTACTTACTCCTTGGACAGACATGCAGAGAAAGATTGCAGGAGCTACAGGATTAGAAGCATTAAAGACAATGCAACAACAAGCAACAAGACATCATAAAGCAGGAGTTCCGTATTCACAGCAAAATGCTAAATACAAAACAGCACATAGGTTCTTGGTTAGATATGGGTTAGAAGAATACTTACCAAGAAAAAATAAAGCCGATACAAGTTTAACTGATGCAGACGTTTTAAATGATAACAAAGTAAGAATGGCTATCATTAAATTTGCAGACGAAAGTATCTTCCAACCTAATCCAAATGACGTTCCATTATGGGCGCAGACACCTATAGGACAGCTTGTATTCCAGTTGAAGTCTTTCCCACTTATGATGTCAAGAATGGGTGGCTACGTTCTGCAAGAAGCAAATCAAGGAAACCTAAAGCCATTGATTTCAATGGCACTTCTCGGACCTACATTTGGTATGGCAACATTATCTGCCAAAGACATTATACAATCTCGTGGTGGTGAAGATGGCACAAGTCCAGAGCTAAGAAAAAGAAACATAGCAAAAGCACTTGGCTATGACTCAAAAACACATGGAGAAGATTACAACGACTTCTTAGGTTGGTATCTCGAAGGTATGATGATAATGGGTGGCTTTGGATTAATGGGAGACGTACTTCATTCTGTCACATCTCAAATGGACAATGGTGCATATGGTCAAAACAGAATATGGTCTTCACTTCTCGGTCCTTCTTATGGTCTAGGTAACGCAGCCATCACAGGAGCAGCAGGAATACAAGACGCAATAGTCGGTGGAGACAACAGCAATGCTAAAGAAAGGTCAGCATGGAGAGAACTCGCAACCAGAATACCAATACTTGGTGGCATGAGAAATGTTAGAGAGGGTATTGTAAATAAGATGGCAGGAGAACAAGGAGAAAATAGTAAAGGTTCTGCTCAAACTGGTTGGGGAGACGCTAAGTGGGTTTCTAAAGGTCAGAAGTCAGGTTGGGGAGCATGAGTAAGAAGCTACAAAAAGGCAGTCAATACGAACAGTTTGATTTAGATGGTGATGGTGTGGTTACAGACAAAGAACTAGCACAGTCTGAGCATATGATACGTCTTGAGAACTCTGACAAGATGCAAGACCAACAGCGTATGCTGTGTTGGGTATCGTCTATCTCGTCTATTATATTAATAGTATTAGTCATGTCTCCTGTAATACCAGACGCAAGAGTTGAGATGGTTACTGCTTTACTTTCTACGTATGTTATAGCAAACTTAGGTATAGTTGCTACGTTTATGGGTACAACAGCTTTTACAAGGTCGAAAGAAAATGGTAAATGACATGGCTTTTATTAGTATTTTTATCAGGAACTGTGCAAGAAAGTGTGTACTTCAGTGATTTGGATTCGTGCCTTAGAATTGCAGCAAAGATTAGAGCGCAAAACCTTGACCCATCGCTCGCAGGAGACAGCAGAATTTGGGTCAAAGCTTATTGCGTACCTAAATCCGTTCCACAAAAAGAAGGAGAAAAGAAATGACAAACAAAAAAGGTAGACCAAAAAAGACTACTGTATATACACCCAGAGTTGTAGGCGACAAGAAAAAAACACTATGGGATATAGTAGAGTGGCTCAAAGGTACTGCAAAAAGAAAGAGTTTTTTCGATTGGCTATTGAGAAAGTAATAGATATTAGACTTAGAATAGATAAGTTTAGACGTGAGCATAAAGAAATTTTTTCTAAAAAAACGGACAAAGAGAAAGCTATTCTAGTGTATGATAAAGACAAACCATATTTAAAGAGAAGTGATAATGGCAGCGAAAACAAAAAAGAAAACTAAGAAAGACGCATGTTACCACAAGGTAAAAAGTAGGTATTCCGTCTGGCCCTCAGCGTATGCGTCTGGTGCTTTAGTAAAATGCAGGAAAGTTGGCGCAAAAAACTGGGGTAATAGTAAAAAGAAAAAGAAAAGAGCATAATGGCAGGTGAAAGTTTACATAAATGGTTTAGTAGAAACAAAGGCAAGGGTTGGATAGACTGTAAAACTGGCAAGCCTTGTGGAAGAAAGTCAGCAAAAGGTAAATCAAAAAGACCATACCCTGCTTGCAGACCAACAAAAGCACAATGTACATCAGCAGCTAAAAAGAAGACGAGTTCAAAAAGAATTAGTTGGAAAAAGAAAAAGAAGAGGGCAGCGTAATGGGTAAGAAAGCACCAAAGCTTAACAAGAAAAAGATGCCATGTAACAAGCCGAAGAGACAAGTCTCTGGTGGCAAGAAGTTTGTAGTTAAAGCATGTGCTAATGGCGTAGAAAAAATTATACGTTTTGGCGATGCGAATATGAAGATTAAAAAGAATCAACCTGGCAGACGTAAGAACTTTAGAGCAAGGCATAGATGTGATAGCAAGCCACCATCTAAGCTAACTGCCAGATATTGGTCTTGCAAGAAATGGTAGATTATGAATAGTATAGGTAAAAAAGTAATTGTTATTGGCAACAAAACAAAAACTGGCAAGATGCAACACGCTAATTGCCCTTGCGTTGTAAACAGAACTAGCAAGAAAAAAACTAAAAGGACATGATAGAACAAACAATTAGTGATGTAGAAACCCTAACCAAGACAATAAACATTGGTGAGGGTGGTAGTGATGTCGAAGCAGGCATTCAATTCATCTACCATATGAGAGAACATCTAGTAGATATAGGCATAGCAACTGTATATGGATTGGCAGTATATGCAATGTTCCTATGGATTACAAAAAAAATTAAGGGGTAAAAAATGGCACTTACTAGGAGACAACTAGACGCACTTAAAAAACATTCAGTACATCATACATCAAAGCACATGACTATGATGCGTAAGATGATGAATGCAGGAAAGACGTTCACTCAAGCTCATAAGGCAGCTATGAAAAAAGTAGGAAAGTAATATGTTACAAACTATTTTCGGACCTATAGCCTCCCTTGCAGGGACTTGGTTAGAAGGTAAAGTAAGTAAGTCAAAAGCAGAATCAGAAGTTAAAGTGGCTAGAGCCAAAGCCGAAGCAAAAGTTTACGAGACAGAAGCCACGTCTGCCATGCTTAATGAGAGGTCTTTGACAGACCAGATGGGCGAGAGTTGGAAAGACGAAGCGTGGTCACTTTGGTTTATAGCAGTATTAACCTGCTGTTTTCTGCCTTGGACACAAGAATATGTTAAAGAAGGCTTCATATTTTTAGACCAACACACACCAAATTGGTTTCATAACATGTTGTATATAGTGATAGGTAGCAGTTTTGGATATAGGTTTGGTAAGCAAGGACTACAAATTATGAATAAAAGGAGTTCAAAATGAACATAAATTTATTACGTGAAGAATTAGCTAGAGACGAAGGCATAAAGTATGAAACATATTTAGACCATTTAGGTTTAAAAACATGTGGGGTGGGACACCTTTGCCGTGAAGACGAACCAGAGTTTGACAAGCCACTAGGTGCATCAATCTCTGAAGATAGAGTGAATGAACTGTTTGACCAAGACATCAAGATAACCATTGATGACTGTAAGAAAGTCTATGATGATTGGGACGCCATGCCAGAGCAGGCAAAAAGAATATGCGCAAATATGATGTTTAATCTCGGATACCCTCGTTACAGCAAATTTAAAAAGAAAATACAAGCTGTGAAAGACGGAGACTGGTTCGAAGCCAGCGTCCAGATGGAGCAGTCGAAATGGTTTCATCAAGTTCCGAACAGAGCGAAGCGTTTAATTGAGCGTATGAAGTCTATCGAATAGTTACGTCTGTAAATAACGGAGCGTCATTCTTTACACGTTTGTTGGCTATGTCTATATAGTCTTTGTTCAACTCAACAATCTGTGCATTCCTACCAAGTCTGTCTGCTACAAGTCCAGTAGTGCCAGACCCTCCGAAAGGGTCTAGTACTGTTCCGTCTTCTGGACAACCTGCTTTCACACAAGGTTCTATAAGTTCTGTAGGGAACACGGCAAAGTGTGCTTCTTTATATGGCTTAGTAGTTACTGTCCATACAGACCTTTTGTTCTTACCAAGTGGGTGATTTAATGGACTTCCGTCTTCTTTAAACGTGCCACTATGACCCACTAATCCAGTTCCCCCACCACCATACTTAACTTTTTCTCTATACTTTTGTCCGTTTCTTGCCATACCAGAAGGTCTTTGCTTTGTTTCTTCCCATGTATGTGGCTCACGTATAGCATCAATGTCGTAGTAGTAATTTTTATTCTTGCTAAAAAGGAAAATATATTCATGCGATTTTGTGCATCTATCCTTCACACTTTCTGGCATAGGGTTTGGCTTGTGCCATATTATATCTTGCCTTAGATACCAACCATCATCTTGCAATGCAAACGCAACTCTCCAAGGTATACCAATCAAGTCTTTCTGCTTTAGTCCGTCTATCTTGTTGGCTCTATGTGGACTTGACTCTGGAAAATCCTGCCTAGTGTTGGCAACTGTC
>TARA_R100000655_G_scaffold110096_1_pt1 | contig 39163 bp, 56 predicted proteins | sample TARA_R100000655 | Tara Oceans TARA_R100000655 (sample SAMEA2622497) | marine metagenome | biome: marine biome (ENVO:00000447); feature: deep chlorophyll maximum layer (ENVO:xxxxxxxx); material: "saline water (ENVO:00002010), including plankton (ENVO:xxxxxxxx)" | depth 90 m
CAGACCGGGGGTGGCCACGATAAAAATGTCGAAGGTGTTTTGACTTGTAGCGCGAAGAAAATGTTGGCAGAAAAACGAAGCTTATTTGTCAGCATTATTGCTTGGAACGGAAACATCATCGTTTGTTTCGGCATCTTTTAAGTCCCGGCAGCGCGTTTACTATATGAATCTGCGAAGGTCCAATGATCCATGATGTTGAGACGCATGCTAGTCATATTGGATCACCCTTGTTGTTCCCAACCCGAATAGACTAACCGATGACTATCAACCTAGGCAGGCCATAGGCTTCTAGGAAGCCGGTCATGGGTTAGAGAATCTTGAGAACAGCATAGCCGTAGTCACCGCTGGCGCTCACATAAGCGGGCAGGCTTGCGGGCATCGTACCCCCTTTGAGCGACACGTTGCGGCTATCCAGCACAGTGAACTCACGGCCCTGCAAGTCCGTTGGGATGGGCAGTCGGTCCAGCTTTGTGACATCGTGCCAATCGACAAACACAAACGCCGTTGTTGCCTCGCGCACGGTATAGAGTGAAGTCCGCTCGGTGCTGCTTGGGCAGATATGGCGATAACCGGTAACTGTATAGTAGTCACCCGGCTGTGCGGTATGGTCGCCAATGTCCAGCGCTCGGAAGTATTGCTTGCCGCTGGACCCAAAAAGCTCAAAGGCCAACGCGCTGACACGATCACGGCGCACATCATAGGCGGCATCGCCCACTGGGAGGAAACCCACGGCAAATGCTTTGTCAGACCAGAGTGACAAGCATCGGTGTGCGTATTCCCCTTGGGCCTGCAACTCCGCAGCCGTCAGGTACAGTGTCCCGCCTGTCGCAACGGTTGCAGGTTCAATGCGGGACAGGTCAATCGTGCTGCCTTGATACGTCATTGGCAACGCGCCGGGAACGTAGAAGCCAGTGGGGCTACCAACCCGCATGACTTGCAGGCCCATGAGGTCAGAAACAGCGGTGGCCTTCAAGAAAAGCCAATCGCGGGTCAGGGTCATTTGCGCATCACGATCCCAACGATAGGTGTTGGTCATTGTGTAGGACGGGTCGCCATCTGGGGCTAAACCACCAGACACGCCGCCATTGGCAATCCACCAATCAATGATCTCGGGACGCGCCAGCATGTCGCAAGTCTCAGTGATCGTCACGTTGTCAGTGTAGGTCCATTCACCTGTTGTGTCGGTGACGGCCTCCCCATCGGCAGTCACCGCGATTTGGTAGTTGGCATCGGGGCGATAAAACTGTGAGGGGGTAACTGCCGTGACGGTGATGTCCGCCGTGTTTAGCGCGCCGCTGACGTGGGTATAGGTGCCCGCGCCGGGCGCCGTGTTGAGCGTCTTATGCGCGAGAATGAGCGCGTTTGCGTCCCGAACTTCAACGAGAACAACCTCCCCGCCGCCAAGGAACCAGATTGACCCTTGATCCGCCTCGACCAAGGTATGGCTGTCCACCTCCGCCACACCCACAACATAGCCGTGATTGCCGCCGATGGTCGCATCTAGCGCGTGATCCGGCGCTATATCGTCTGCCCCGTCGCGGACGGACACACCGTTGAGATATGTCCCACGAATGTTTAGGCGGCAGGGGTATGTTGTCAGCGTGTAAACAGGGAACGGAATGAACTCGTTTCGGATCAGATTGCCGGAGTTGGCGCTTTCCACATAGGCAGTGCCCGCACCGTTCAATACCAGCTTAGCCAGCCCCTCCTCGACAGGGCCAGACGTGACCACCCGCTCACCATTCAACCAGTAGTCAGGCTGGCCAGTGTACGCCTGATAGGGCCGCGCCGTGTAGCCCACACTGAGCATAATCTCTGCGGGTTCTGGGTAGCCCGTAGAGGCCACGTTAAACGCCATGAAGTTTGCGCCATCAGGAATGGTAACGGTCTTGGTGGTGAGGCCCCCACTCGCAAATCCAACGTGCGCAGTGTCACTTTCAGACGAGTAAAATCCAATCTCGGGCTGTCGGGGACCAGCAGCGCTAATCGTGTAAACTTCGCCCGGAGAAACCGGAATGAAGTTTGTGCAAGCCCATCCCGCCGCCGTTCGAATCTGCCCGTTAGTGCTGACGTAAAACCCCGGACGCTTGAGGCTTATGTCAAACTGGTTAGACACATCGACGTAGTTCGCTTCCGCAAGGTCCAGACGATCATTGATCGTGTATGGTCCAGTTTCAGAAACAGTGCCAACCCGAGCCGGATCAATATATCGGTCGGGTTCCCCCGTGTAGTCTTGATACGGAAACGCAACTGCACCCTCGTTCAGCATAATTTCTGCGGGTTCGGGCTTGCTCGGAGAGTAGGCTGTGAAGACAAGAAACTTCGCACCCTCTGGTGCCGTTACGGTTACTGTCCCATTGGTCGCATTTGAGAACGAAATAGCCGCGCCATCAGACGCTGCGGAGAAAAAGCCAATTTCCGGCTGACGACTGCCCGCAGTGCTGAGAGTGTATTGTTTACCGGCAACAACAGGAATGAATGGCGACACGCCCCAGCCAGCAGCGGAATTGATATTACCAGTGCTGGTGTTGATATAGTATCCGTCGCGCTTGAGGCTTCCGTTATACAGATTGGTAATATCAACGCTGTACTGGTCCACCTCCGCGAACCGCCCGTTAACATAGGTTTTGTCAGCCTTGGATGCGGTGACCGCCTCGCCTTCGTCTACCCACGCAGAGCCGTTGTAGCGCCAGACGTGTTCAGTGGCCCGCACATAGGCGCGTTCGCCAGTTACCATGCCAGTGATATCGCCACGCGCTGCGTCGTCGGCCACAAGATAATTGTACTGCACCGCGTCTTCAGCAGCATCTCGCGCAGCCTCTGCAGCAACGACATCCGCCCCCGTCGCCACTCGGTCTAGGGCTGTTTGTATAAGGTTTGAACCAATAGCGTCAGCCAACGGCCCAGACCCAAGAAGTTGCTGAGACAGTGTCGGAATACTAGCCATTACAGTCGTGCCGTTTCGATTTCCCAGAACTTCGTCAAGCATCGCTGCAGGGGCCAAAGTATTAGTTTTCACGCCGTTTTCAGACATCGTTTTCTCCTAGAAAATTGTGGTTGCGAATGGACCCGAGACAGGTCCTGCAATATCTTCGTCATTCTGAGGTTCGACCCAGTATTCCCATGCCCCTGCATCGACACATGTGGCTGTCTCAAGGAACACGATCAGGTCAGCGATCGCTCCGTCGAAGGCTGATGCAGCGTCGATTGCGAATTCTGTGTTGCCGCTGACTGCCGTCAAACGGTCCAGAACCAGCCCGGCCGAGGTGACGGCAACGCCACCCACGTCTGTTCCACCGGTCAGGCGCGGGGTCGCGGTACCAGCCACAAAATCACTCACTGTGAAGGCTGTGCGATACGTCTTGCCTGCGTCCAGGCTCAGCGCTTGAGACAGCGCCCCCGCGGTGCCTGGTGCATGGCTCGCTACTCCGCCTGCAATCGTCCAGCCACCGCCTGGCGTCCAAGCCGCACCTGAATTGAAAGCGCTGTCAGTGATGAGGTTGGTGCGTGTGCCGTCGCCATCGACGTAGGAAACTGTTGAGCCAGCAGCGACGAGGATTGGCAAGCCAACTGCGTGGGTCTCACGGTCCAACGGATTGCCAGCAGGGACGCGGTAAATCTGAATTTGGGAGGGCGCACCCGCAGTCGGCACAGATATTGTCAGTGTTGCGTAGCCAAGCACGCCCATCACGGTGACCGCATCGCTAGCCAGGGCGGCTGGGATCGCAGGATCGTTGCCACCCACTATGATCGACGCGATGTCGGTGTAGTCTCCCGGCGTGGTCGAGGCCAAGGCACGCGCGCGAAGCTCAACCTGATTGGTTGCTGAATAGACGTCCAAGGACGCGCCAGCTGAGGCTGCTGGAATGATGACCGTTGTCCAGGTGCTGGCCCCCTGAAGGCGATGATCCAGCTCGAACTCCGTGACGCCAGCCGTCGACCCGGTTCCGGGACGCAAGATGACTTCGAGGCCGTCTGGATCGCCGGTCCCAGCTACGCCGCTGGCGATCGAGACAAATACCGGAACCGCCGGGACCGCAGCTGCCAAATCAACCTCAGCGCCGACACGGCCGTCCCATGTGGGTGGAACTTCTGCATCTGTCAAAGTATCGATTTCCGGCGCCGCGGCGACCATCAGGATGCGCGCCTGGAAGTCTTCCGCAGCCTCTATGCCTCTAACCCGCAAGGCGAGACTTTCCGTCGCGATTGGGCCGATGTGTATGGCCTCACCAACACTTGGCAAAGGCCCGGCACCGGTCAGCAACAAAGCACGGGAAGGCTCGGATGAATTAGCGATAGGTCTTACAACCGAGGCCCCAATTATGTCTTCCGGATCAGCAAAGGTCCGGAACCGAACCCCAAAGCTTTCGCCTGCGATGACTTCTTCATCAATCTCGACCAAATTGCCAGAAACGGAGGTGACACGCGCCGCCACGAGTGTCCGGCTAAGCACGTCAAAGCTGCCCATCACCAGATCCCCACGCGTGACGACGCGGGCACGGCCGGACTGCATGGCAGAGAAGCTGTCTGCGCGATACTGCAGTTCATACATCCGCCGACGAGCTTCAATCCAGATTTCATCAGGGTCGGTCTTGCCGGGCAGCTCAATCGCTTCTGTCAGGTTGACCGGACCTTCGTGACCGGGCCAAGGCACAATGCGCTCGGCTTGCACATAGTCGTTGGTCTCATCAAGGAAAGTTATCCGCATGCCGTCCGGTGCATCGAAGTAGGATCGGGACCATTCGAACTGGTCGCTGTTGCGCGGGTTGATGTGGTCGATGACCAATGTCTCTGGCCGGTCGATTACGACGCCCCACTTCGTCCCGTCATGGCGGGGTGTCGCGCGTCCCGCGGCACAGATCGCGTTGAGCATCTCGCCCAGGGCTTCCTGCGTGTCATGAACGCTGTCGTATTTAAGGCCCTTTGACACACACCAGTCGTGCCAATCGGCGATCTGATCCATATCGATTTCGTTGGTCGACGCTGGATATGGGTTCTGTGGGCCCGTGAGCGCTGCCAGATATGCTGTCGCCGGTGTTCTGCCATAGCCTAGCGCCCATTCTTCATCGATCCGCACCAGAGCTTCCCGTTCGATCAGCGCGTTGAACGCATTGAGAGGTCCGCTTAGCTGGTAGGTTGCGCGGACGCGAATTGCGGCAAAGGCAACCGGCTTATCAAGGTTGATCGGATATTCGGGACGGATCGACTGGACGGCAGACAGAACGACCTTGTCAGATACCTGCGTGCTGAGGTTGTCCTCCGAAAGACGGGTCACTTCAATCTGCCAGCGACCACGGGTCGGCAAAGTCCAAGTGTGCTGCCGCAGAAAACTTTCCTGCTTTGCCGCGCTTACGTTCAGCGTGACGACATCTGTCCAGACACCGACACCGTTGAGCCGCGCCCTGATCCGAATGGAGACACTATATCCGTTCAAGCGCCCTTTATCGTCGATTGAAAACAGCCCGCCTGGGAAGCCGAGAATGACAGAAGCACGCGCGGCATTGGTCGAGGTGAACCGAATGACGGGGGTCTCGATGCTGGGACCTGGTACGACTTCACCATCCACACCGCGCGGCAATGGCCGGACCAGCTCAGCCCCGTCATTTTCTTGAAGAACCTGCTCCGGATAAAGTGTCAGCGGGCCGTCGCCTTCGCGGCCTTCCCGGATCTCGACATCGATGTCCTCAAAATCTTCGATCGACGTGTCGCCGATCTGCAGGTCGGAGATGCGCAACGGACCATATCCAAAGCAGAACAGCGCGCGGACATACTGATCATCACCGACCACTTCGGTGTAGGTCTGAGCCGCAAACGGAGGTGCATAGCGATGCTTGCCCACGGCGAAGGGAATGGGGGAACCGGGGCGCAGCTCGTTGCGCCATCCTTCAATCCGATAGACGTTCTTCTTCTCGAGCGCATCCGGCGTCTGGACCGGAATGAGTGCGTTGACCAGCAGCTGCCCCACGATGCTCAGACCGGCACCGACAAGTGCAATTCCGATCTTGCTGGTGACGCCAAGGAAGCCAGCAACAGCGGGGGCAAAGGCCAGCGCAGCGACGGATACGACTGCCAAGAGCACGGACCGCAAAGCGTTCTTGCCAGGGATTGTTCTGATCACCACATGCGTGCCCGCAGTCGGTCTCATCTGCGACCAGTATTTCTCCTCAGCAACGGACGCGCCACGGTCATTGACCAGGATCACGCGCAACAGTCCGGATGCCGGACGGGCATGCGGCAAAGCCTGCGTGACAATTTCGTCGATCGTCAGCCCAGGTGGCACGTCAAGCGATACCCGCGCCATACCGGGATCGAAGAGCGGGGCTGCCATCACCGAGACGTTTGAAGCGCTCATGAAGCCTCCTTCAAACCGGCTGTAAACCGGAATATTCCTGCGAGACGACGGTGCCAGCGGGGCGAGAGGTAGTCCTCATGCTTGGCCTGATCTTCGGTTGCCATGTGCAGCATCACGCCGGGCCGCACGTAGATCCCCACGTGGCTTTCAAGACGGCCATGCCGAAACAGCAGGAGATCGAATGCCATCGGCTCTTCAACAAGCGACCAGATCGATGTGGCTGTCTCTTTCCCGATCAGGGATGCGACCTCTGCCTGCTCCTCGGCGCTAACGTATCCATCCCGATAGTCGGGCAGAGTCAGACCAAGTTCGGCCTGATAAACGACCTTGGCCAGTCCCCAGCAATCGCATCCCGTGACAGACCGGCCGAGGTCTTGGTAAGGGATGCCGACATATGTGTTTGACCAGCTCATCGAAAAAGCCCCGGAAACCGGTCTTTGGTAAAACGGTCCATGGGGACGCTTTCTTCTTCGACCGGCGCACGGCTCACCTGAAGGCTGACCGAACCCGCGTTGCCATCGGCAGCAACCATCACCATTCCGCGAAACTCCACTTCAACGAGGTCCGGTGATCCCGCGAGAACGACAGCCATGTGTACCTTTGGACGGTCGGTGAAAGACCGAAGCAAAGCGGCGATGTCGCTGTCCACATTCTCAACTACGATGTTGGCGGCCGCCGGGGCATCTTCCAGATCGCTTGGAATATCCGTCGACGCGAGAATGAACAGAAAAGGCTCATTGGCTGGATCGCTGTCCATCCAGGTGGAGCGCGTCCCATACATCAACGGATCGACCCATAGCCGCTCGGTCGGATCCGTCGAAAGGCGAACAGGTGCGTCAAGCTCGGGATGCTCGATCATGATCAGCGCGATCTCGATCTCGGCCGTGGTGGGCGCGTCAAAAGCGGTCCGTGCGTTCAGGGACACCCGTCTCATGGCATCACCGTCACGGAAAAAGCGATGACGAACCGGATGCCCCGGATGCTTTGCACTGGCGTCTCTTCTCCGAACAAGCAAAGCCACTGGGCGGAGAGCAGGATTGGAAAGCCGTCGGTGGTTAGCAGAGGGCTGCCGGACGCGTCCAGCAGCGGCCACCCATCGGTCATGGGATCGGGCATCCAGAAGGGCAAGCTCCCGAACTTGGTCTCGTACTCATAGAACCCGTCGAAGACAGCCTTGAGACTGCGCGGAACATCGATCGACAACGTCACCGTGCGCGCGACACTCGACCAGCGCCGCCGGTAGCCTGGAGGGCCAGTCTCGGTCGGCTTGCGTAAGCGGGGATCATTGATCTGGACCTGAAGGTCTTCCCGCTGGGGTTTGGGCAGATCTGTTGGCCATGTCGGAACGCTCATCTCAGCGCTCCCTTCGGCCGCAGACCGTAGCGGTTGCCCAGCACCCGCTTTGCACCGCCGCCGGATTGGGTCATTGCGTCGCCGACTGCATCTGCCATGACAAGCTTGGTGCTGCGCCGACCTTGACTGTCAACGCTCTCTTGACGGGTTTGTGTGATCGAGGCGCTTGAGTGGTTCTCGATGGTGATTTGCGGGCGCATATCGATACCGCCGAACCCGCCAGAAGCGCCACCGATCTGCCCGCCGTTTGCAAATCCGGGAATGTCGGCCCCTGCATTGATCATTTCCAGCAGCGTCCGGTTCTTTGCCGTGGCCTTGGCATTGACCATGTATTCGCCGGGGGACCCCCAGAGCGGCACCTGATCCGACTTTCCGCCGCCGCGACCATAGACCATACCGCCGACGGCAAGCTTTTGACCTGCTGGCTTGATGCCGGGAAAAATGGCTCCGAGGGCCAGATCAATCAGGCCACCGCCGCCTGAGGTCCCAAAGAGTTGAGCCAAAGGGCCTTCCCCCAACAGGAGCGCCTGAAACGCCATGTCCTGGATCTTGCCCGATAGCGTGTCCAGTACACCGCCAAGATCGCCACCGCTGCGACGCAGATCCTCAAAGGTGCCATAGGCGACGTCACGGTAGCTGTCCCACGCTGCTTTCTGCTCATCGACGGCGGTCTTCTCGCGGTTGCGGGTCGCGATCAGTTCGCTGATCTTGGCACGCTCGGCTTCAGTTGCGCCGGCAAGGTTTTCGCGGTGGCGCAGCATCTCTTGCTGAACCGGGTCGGTCTCGCGCAGGAGCGCCAGCTCGTCTTCCAGACCGCTGATCAGGTCTGTGACGGCTTCGCGCTCTTTCTTGAGAGCATTGGCGGCGCTACTGCCACCGCCGCCGCCCGTGCGCGTCTTGTTGACGATTGGGTTGTTGTCCGCATCCAGGCGGGGGCCGGTATAGATGAAGCGGCCGTCGGTCTTATTGGTCTCACCTCTGCGTGCACGCACCTCGGCCATGCCATCGCCACGCCCGCTATAGACAGCACCGGCCTGCATGTTTTGAAGCGACAGTGCCTCGTTCAGCGCAATCCCAAGGTTTTGGGCGAGAGCTGCAGCTTGTGCCACTGCCGGGGAAATACCTGCGGCGATATCGACCGATGAGAGAGCATTGGCCGCGTCCCAGGCGGCCATGATCTCATCTTTCATTTCGCCTGTGACATTGAGCGTGTCGAGGCTTGCCTCATACACCCGGCGCTCTTCGGCTAGCCGAAGTTCAGCGACTTGTCGGCTGCTTTCACCATGAGCTGTAATCGCCCTGCGAATTTCGGCTTCGGCTTGAAGGCCCGCGATCAGCTCTTGTCCCTTGGAAACTGCCGCTGCTTCGGCTTCCAACCGTTGGACGTAGTCCTGACCCGCGCTGTTGGCCATCTCTTGAATGCGCTGCAGACGCTCTGCAGCGGCGACTGCTGAATTCCGGGCAGTGAGGCCGCGCTCGAGCAGTGCGATCTCTTCCTCGATTAAGCCAACCTCGCGGTCTGTTTCACCGGGAAAATATCGCGGACCGAATTTTTCATATTGGCGAAGCGCTACAATCTCGGCTTCTTTTTTCGCGATCTCGTTCAGTACAGCAAGCTGCGCCGTGGTGTCCAGCCCTCGATTAAACAACTCCACCTCAGCCCGTGCGGCTGCAGTTTCTTTTGCGAGTTCCGACATGGCGTCGCCAAGATCGTCAGTCTTTTCTTCAGCTGCAAATGCTGATGATCCAAGTTTAAAGAGTGCCGCACCCGCAGCGATCGACCCGATCGTGATCAAGCTGACCGGGTTCAGCATGCCCAAGAACGCACCGCCAAGCGCCTTCACCGCACCGGCTGCACCCATCGGGCCGATGACCTGGCTGATCTGGGTACCTTGTTGAAGAGCGAGGGTCAGCGGGTTCTGCCCCGCAGCCATCATCACGCCGATGTCGTTGAACTGCGCAACCAGGTTGCCCATCTGTCCCGCTGCCGCATTGTTTGAGCGCCCCATGACCTGGGCGCTTTGACCGGTTGCCAGATATTGGGCTTCAGCCAGCGCAAGTACCCGGTTCGCCTCGGCTTGCGTTGCAGCACCAGCTGCGACCGAGCGACGGGTTTCGTCAACGACGGCTTCGTATTGCCTAGAAGCGCGATAGACCGGATCGATCGACATGCGCATCGCATCGAAGCTGGCTTTGTTCTGATCAATCGTGCCGCCAAATGCTGCCGCACTTTGACGCGCACTGTTGGTCGCGGCACCGTAGCCGGTCAGGCGCTCGATGCGCTGCTGGACGGCGGTGTTGGATCTCGTGACGGCCTGCTGAACCGCTTTCTCTCCGGTCGCGAAGTTGCTGTTTTCATTCGCGGCGGATCTAGTCGATTGATCCAGCGCGGCCGTGCTCTTGCTCAGACTATCTGTGGCCTTCTTGGTCCCGGCCAATGCGGACGTGGTCTCGGCCAGGGCTTTCTTCGCCCCGGTTGCATCCCCTCCGACATAAAGACTGGTCTTGAAGCCGCTCACATCATTCTCCGAATTTCAGCCAAAGCACCTTGCTCAATGGTTCTGATATCGCCCCACATGTCCGCATCGACTGTGAGGCCTGCCAGCTGCAGCCCGGACTGGGCTGCCGTGTAGTCGAGACCGACAGGCATGATCCGGGCTCCGACTGCGATTACTCTCCATTGGGAGCAGATCGTGAAGAACGCCTCGAGTGCCTTAAGATGCCAGGGCCACAGTTCGAGCTCTTCTGCGTCGGTGTTGTCTTGGTACTGTCCGAGATCAATTCCGAGCACAGCTGCATCCGAACTGGCATCGTCTTGCCGCGGGGTCTCATTGGGCGATCCTTTTGCCCATGCAGCCCCCGCGGCTTTCAGTTTCCCAACGTGCCCTTATGCAGCCCTTTGAAATATCCGCTGACGAGACCGAGCCGGATATAGGCCTTGTCCAGTTCCTGGCTGATCTGTTCGGGTGTCGACGGCACGGGGTTGTCATCGTCATCGACCAGATTGTCGAAACTCACGACGACGGCCTTCAGAAAGTCGAGCGTGCCGGTGCCCGTGCTGAGGTCGAACCCGTCTGCTTCCGAGATCGGCATGGCGCGGAAGGTGGCTTTCAGCTCCGCTTCGGTAAAGCCTTCACCATCGGGGATTTGGATCGACACATCGCGGGTGAATGTCGGGGACTGATTGATCTTAAACATTGCGGCGTTCCTTTCGAATTACGTGAGGATGAGAGACCACTGGTCATTGCCAACCGTCGGGATCGGGACCAGGCGGAGCGGCCACTCCACGATGTTCTGGGCATTCTCGAGGCCCTGAGGGCGCTGCATCTGCGCTTTCGTGATCGCGAGGGTTGCGATGTTCCCAGGGGTCAGTCCGTGCACAAGGTTGATTGCTACGTCTGTCTGTTCGGCCGCCATCGTGAACGGGTTGAGTGTACCGAGCGGCACCGCCTCTACCTTGGTCTCGACGCTCTCTTCCTTGTCGGTGATCAGAATGCCTTCCGACCCGACCAGAAACCGAGGTTCAACCGCATTGCCGAGATTGAGCATCAGGGACCGCATCACAAGCGACACACCAGCCAGCGTGAATGTCGGCGTGTTGGCCTTGGTCACAGCCAGTGGCTTTTTGAACGCAGTCAGCGTGGGGTTCACCCGCGTCTCTTCGGTCGGTTGATTGAACAGCCCCCAATACTCGAACTTGAGATAGGGAATGGCCGACGTGGTGAAGTCGATCGTGCAATTGCCGCGCGCGCCGGTCATCACGAACTGCGTGCCCTCGATCAGAAAATAAACCGACAGGCTTTCGTGATCATCACTGACAGGGTTGTAGGTGACAGACGTGTCGGCTGTGATTGTCTCAGCCACGGCGCAGCCACGCATTAGCGGTCCCCATGCGGGCGCGGTACCGGCAGCACCGGATCCGGCGAGCTCCACGTTGAAGGTCAGCTTCGCGTGAACATCGATCGGCACCGATCCTTGAGCGCCCAAGGTGGGGATTTCGAGATTGCGGCTGACGTCGCTGCCTTCCATTGGCGTCAGAGTGATGTCGGTGGCGAGGATGCCATTCGCCGCCGCGGTCGGTTCAGCGTCGGTGTTGTAAGTGGTTTCCAGCTTCGCCAGTAGGATTTTGGATTTCCATTTAAGGGCCATTTAAGCCTCCTTTTCCAATGTTTCTTCAGCAGGCGCTGCGGTCTCTTCGAGAGGCTCTTGAGCCACCGGACCCTCCTTGCGGGTGAGCTTGCCATTCTTGCTGCGGGTGTAGCTGCCGCCACGGGACGGAAGGGTTGGGTTTTTCATCAGAGGATCCTCAGCTGGTCTGTGATGGCAAAGTCGACCTGGTAGACGACGGTGCCCTTGGAGGCGTTCAGAATGGAGCCACGGGTCAGGCGAAACACACCGATCTCATCGGATGGAGCCCATCCGGCGATCGCCTTGACGATCGCGAAGATCACATCGCGCAATTCCGCCAAGGCCTTTTGGCCCGCGGGCGTGTGGTTGCGGATGGTCAGGATCACCGCGATGGCCTCTTCGATCCCTTGGGTGAACGCACCGGCACCAGCGTCTGCCTGACGCCCGATCAAGCCCAGGGGCAGCACATGCGCTGCGGGAGTGTGCTGTGGCAGAGCATTGCGCTGCATCAGATCGGCGAAATTACCAGCGCCTTCGACGCGATGCTCAAGGATTGAAACCTCCGACGAAAGACGTGCGATGATGCTCTCGATCATCAGATGAAGCCCTTCATGCTGGCTTGCGTGAGGGGACGCTCCCGATCGGTCAGCCGTGCCCCCGAGCTTCCGGTACCGGGGGCATCGGCCCCCGCGATGGGCAAGCGAACACCGCCACCTGAAATATCCCGCAAGGTGCGCAAGGCGGCCTTGTAGTCTTCTTCGATCTTGGGGTCGGGGCTGGCGACATGGAGATTGTAGATCGTGATCGCGAGCGCAAGGCTTCCGATCAGTGGCGGCGTGGTCTCCATAGGTAGCGCGTAGCGGACACCGACGTAGCCATCGATCATTGCGTCCGCATCGGCCAGTGCCTGGTCAATCACATCCGCATCGATCGTGTCAGTCGCAACATCGCCCCGGTCTGTCAGGGAGATCAGCATATGTTCGCCAAACTTCGCAGTCAGTTTTGCAAGGGATGTATAGGGCACGGGGAGCCATCCGAATTGAATATGAGAAGACCGGCGGCGACAAACCCGCCGCCGGTCAAAGGTTAAGAGATTGCCGCCTTACTCGGCGGCGTCAGCTTTCATCAGGCTGATCGCGAGCTTTGGCTCGTCACGCAGCATCGCAGCCTCTTCATCGCTGAGCTCGGACGCCAGAATGCGTGTCGGTTCGGGTGTGAAGTGCCGACCCGCCCGCCAGAAACCACCTTTGGGGCCGATGACGACCACGATCAGATCTTCCTCATCCCGTGGCTGCAACGCTGCTGCCAAACTGCCTACCGCCTCGGCACGTGTTTCGTTCGGAGGGGAAGGCTTTGCGTCGGACGTCAGGGCTGCAGAGAGGTCTTCAAGGTCAGTGGCAGGCTCGTTTGGGGCCTTGGCGGCCTTGCTCTCACCCGCGCCGCTTTCGGCAACGGACTGCGCGACGTCAGACGCCTGATCCGCTGCAAGCGACAGTGGCTTGGCGGCTTCAGTCGCCTTGGTCTCGCCCGCGCCGTTTTCAGGGGTGGGTTTCGAGGCTTTAGAGGCGTTTTCGACCACCGGAGCCGCTGGCTTTACGGCTTCGGCTTCTTTGGTCTCGCTGGCCTTGCTGGCGGTTGCTTTCTTCGAACGTGTCATTCGATCAGCCCCTTATGCCAGCCACGGAACGATGAGCAGCTCCGCAGTGCCTTTCCAGACGTTGGTGGCACCGGCAGCGTCGCGTTCGGCATTCAGCAGCTCGAGCGCCGCCTGCTCCATCGAAGGCGGCACAACCAGCAGGTTTGGCTTGATGCCCAAGGGACGCCCATGGTCGCCCTTCATGCCCTGCAAAGCGGCACGGGCGGCGGCGTAGCGTGTGGCGTTCAGGGTCTGTTTCGACCCCCATGCCATCTGCCAGAAGCCGTACCCCACGTTGTAGCGGGCATCGGTGCCGTAGACGAATTCCTTGTTCATGAAGACGTTGTGGTCTTTCGGGTTATCCTTGGCCACGAACATGGGTTTTTCACGATCCTGGAAGATCATCGGCTTCAGCGACCGGTTGGTCGAGAGCAAGAACCAAGGCGCGCCCGAACCACCGTCAGTGTTTGCGACCGTGCCCATCGAGCCGTCTTCGTTGATCACGGGGTGATCGGTGTCGAAGAAATACTGGCCATCGTAGCATTCGGTCGTAAAGCCGCCCGCCAGCGCACCGAAGGTCAACAGATCAGGGTGGGCAGCTGTGCTTTCGCCCATCTCGACGAACATGGGCTCGTAGATCCCGAGGTTGTCGTCTTTGATATCGTTGCGATCGACGCCGATGGTTAGTTCGAAATCCTTGTTCTTGATCGCGTAGTCATGCTCAGCAAGACCTTGGATCAAACGGGGACCAAGCCATTCGCGCATGTTGGGCATCTTGCCGAGCCAGCCGTACCGGCTTTCACGCGTCGATGAGGGGACCACAGTGGCGATCCGCGTGTACTGCGTCTCGGCCTGCCCGAGACCCCGCTTATAAGCGGTGCTGAAGCCAACCCGGATGGCCTCAAGATTTGGAGTATTGATGAGCATTGAATGGTCTCCTTACGCCGTGGCGATTTTGGTGAGGACTTCGTCAAAGCGCACCCAGACGCCCAGGGCGTCGACATTGTCGACGAACCCGGCCGGAGAGCGCGATGCCGTTGCATCGGTTTTGGCGACGGTCTGATCATCAACCGCGAAGACCACATCACCGATTTCGGCGACGGTAATCTCGTCAGCGCCAGCGGAGTTCGCAAAGCGGAAGACGCCGGGACGGTAAAGAACGGCTGCGTCACCATTGCTGCCTGCGGAATTGTCGCCAGCGTCTTCTGCGCGGCCAATGCCCACAAGGCCTGTGGCTGTAGCACCTTTGACGACAAATCCGGCAGCGTTGCGCATCAGAAGCGAGCCTGCAAAAACCGACGCAGAAGCGGCCAGAAGACCATTGCGGATATCACCGGCGATCTGGGGCGTGTTGCGCCCTGCAGTCAGTGCGGTCATCAGTTGTCCTCCAGTTTGGCCTGCTCTTCAGCGAGCGTGGCGGCATAGTCTTTGGGATCCTGCCCCAGCATCTTGGCGATGCTCAGCTGCTCGGAGTTCAGCGAGAGCTCACCATCCTTGCGGGCAGGTGCGATGATCGAAGTGCCGGAGCCGCTGAGCACAGGCATCGCGCCGATCAGCTCTTCGGTCCCCGAGGCGTCCTTCATATGCATTGAGATGTAGCGATCACGCATCGGCTTCACTCCAACACGGCCCGCCTTGATTGCACCATCGACAAAGGTCGTGGCTGCGGTCTTGGCACCGTTATCGCGAAGCTCATTCAGCGAGGTTGCTAAGGTGGTGATTTCGGTCTGCAGCGCGACAATGGTCTCGTTTGCGCCCTGGTCATTCGAAGCACTCTGGGCAGCAACCAGAATATCGGCCGGGGCACTGTCTGCACTGAGGCCTAGGGCTAGCCCAATTTCGGACATCTGCGACTGCATAGCGGGCTTGTCGTCGCCACCGGACATCTTGCCCTTCAGCGCCTTTTTGATTTCCTCATCGGTTGCCGTCTCCGGCAGGCCGAGCATGTCGGCCAGAAATTTCGTCCAATCCATTGGGGGAATGTCCTGTTGTTGATGAAGCGCAGTGAGCCCGCGCAGGTTGGGTTTATTGACCAGGCTGACGCATTCGATCGACGTGACCGTCTTGTCTGCCCTGTGCCGGATAACGGGGCTGATGCCCCGGTATGCCCGTGATGTGACCAGCTCCGCGCCAGCAGTTGTCCACTCCGCCTTGCCCCATAGGCCGTCTTCACGCGCCTGCATGGCCACAATCCAGCCGAACGCTGGGGCTTCTTCGCCTTTTGGCGCGCGCAGGTGGATGGCGTGATTGATGTCGATGGGGAGTTTTGGGGCGTGGAGGAAGCTCTCGGAAATGATCTGCTCAAAGTTCGCAGCGAGGTAAGGACCGCGCTTGTCGCCTGTCTGGATCAGGCCCGCAGGAAGCAGGTGGATCCATTCGGGCGCACCGCCAAGAACTGCGACATCGGGCAGAGCCTGTGCACTCATAAGCGCTGTGAATTGAGGGGCTACGTTCATGCAGCGATAATTGCCGCAGGTAGACGCCTCAAAACATCCGCAAGCGCTTGCGGGGAGGGTCAGATAATGTCGGGAATTAACGGCAGACTAGGCGCGACGGGCGGCTTCGGTCAATCTGTTTCATAGTTCCAACACTTGGGGCCAGATTACCAAAGACCGCTGTGCTTGACTCAACTATGAGGCGTGGTCATCCTGATATTACTATCCAAGGTCACGAATCTTATTCAAAGGAACGATCATGTCGAAAGTTACACCATTTCATTCAAAAAAGCCTGGCACTACTGTCTACCATGACAACAACCAATGCACTGAGGGGAACAACATCGAACGTGAGAACAAGGTTTCCGGGACTGGGGGCCTCTCCAAGTGCAGCCGTTGCAAAACGCTCTCGTGAACTTAGCCTGATCTGAAAATCAGGTCCCAGTAAGGGCCGGTTAGCTCACCATCATCAACTGTCCATATGCGCACGATTGCTCTGGGCTGCAGCCCGGCCCTTACAGCCACGCCATAGGCTCGGAACCCTTCGCCGGGTCCGCCGCAGAGCCGTATGGTTGGCTCGTGAAACGGATGGCCTTCTCCTCCTTCGCAGGATTCGATCGTCTCAATTCCAGCGGCCCGCAGAATGTGCACGGCATCGGCAATCCCTTCGTCGAGTGGCATATCAAGCTCTAAACCCACTGACTTCAACAGACTAGTTTGCTGTTTTTTTAGCGCCTCATCCATCTACGATATCCTCCAGCCATTCCTCAACGATCGCGGCGATGTTGAGACGGTCTTGATCAGAGATCCCGAGGAAGGGACGCGCGGGGATGTTTCCCCAAGGGATGGAGCCACCACGTGCATCCCTACCGAATGCACCTCTGGCAGCGCCAAACTGCATGACGGACGAGTAGATCTTGTTGGTGCCCAATTCGACAAAATCGGGACCATAGTCGCGAAAGAAGCTCGTGCGCAGAGGTTGCCCATCAGCATTGGGACCAAATAGCGGCCGCACATCGACGGTCTGGCCGCGTCGTTCATAGGCCGCGATCGTCGTCGGGGATTTCGGGGCCCATGGCGTGCCGTCCGGAGCGACCCCGTCTTCAAAGCGCTTTACGGTTTCGAACTCGAGCTGCTCACCAATTTCATTCATGACCTCGGACATGTCAGACAGGCTGGCAGAAAGTCTGGCGAGGATCCGTTCGACGTCTGCGTCTTCCAGCTCGACCGTGATCATCCCATCACCCCCCCCTGATTGAGCAATGGGGCGAGACGCCGGTTTGCTTTGACTTGAGCTTCGGTCAGGCGGCGGAAACTGGTCAGATAGAGCTCACCGTTTTGGACCGTCGCCGTCAGAACCAGAACATACCCTGGTTGGCTTGTATCGTGCTGAAGGAAGATCAGCGTATTGCCCCGCTTGGCAACATTCGGGCTCGCTTTGTCGATGACGGTCTGTGCCAATTGATAGTCGCGTGGCGTGAGGTCGCGGTAGCGACGGCCCTGGCGCGCGATAGTCTCTGCAGACAACCAAGCCACTGGATTGACTAGGTTTAGGCGATCAGCGTCTTTGGTCTGCAATCTGGCGAGTGGCCACACGTTGATCGGATCTTTAATCCAGCTTTCAAAACCCCGCCCTGATAGCCAATCCTGGATGAGGTTGATTGAGGGTTGGCGCGGCAGGTCGGATACCTTTGGCTTCAGAGCGGTGACGATATGGCTGACTGTTGCCCCTGGCGCGTAGTCCCACCCCTTACCAATCCCGTTCGGTACGCCTGTACGTGGATCAATTGCCTGCCAGTCGTCCGGAAGAACCTTCGATGGATCTCCACCCACCCGGATTGCGCCTGCCAAAGTGCGGGCCCCACGAACACGGCAGCCGCAACCCCAGCCGTTTGGGGGATAGTGCGTTGCCCAGAACGGATGATCTGAAGGGAGGATCAGCCCGTTCCAAGACAGGTGATCAAGGCGCGGATGTGCTGCGCCACTGTGCTCGTAGACCCAGAACTTAAAATTACCGTCGATGAGCTGCGCGTGGCGGCCGGCTGCCATCGTCGTCAGCATATTCGTCTTGTAAATGACCTTGGTGCGCCACGCCTCACCTTTCGCGGTGCCTTCGCCGGTCCAGCCATGCCATCCGTTGCGCTCCACGATCTGGCGAAAGTCGCGGCGAAACTCTTCCAATCCGGTCCCTTGCGAGATCGCCTTATCCACGGCAGCACCAAGATCTGCCAGCAGATCGGCTTTCACCGCACCCGCCACCATGAAGGCACGATCGTGCTGGGCCTTGGAGATATCATCCCATCTCGACGTCGAAACGAGATCACCCAGCCTCAACCGAAAGGCCGCGACCTGTTCCTTGAACGGTTGGCGAAAGGTGGCGCGGACCTCATCAGCCACTTGTGGTCACCGCCAGCGCCCGTCCACCGGCATCCGCTGCCTCCATCGCATCGGCAATCGCATTGCCAAGAGCGCTGGCGTCCAGATTGGGATAAGCCGCAAAGAACATCTCGCGCAATTCCTCAACCGAGCCTGCACTCTCCAGCATGATTTCGACCTGAGCAATCATCGCTTCCAAAGCGGGCTGCGCAGCCTCCTGAAGCCGCGCTGTCAGAGCGTCTATCGGTTCATCGTCAGAAATCGCCTCTGAGGGCGATTGCTCCGCCTGAGGGGCAAGGACGCCGGATTTGGGCGGAAGGGTATTCAAACGGTATTCAAATTCGCTCTGAGGGGCGGTTTCGGCCCCAGCGGCCCCGGCCGTTGCGGCTGGTAGGGTGACATCAGGCTTGGACGCCATCAGGATCCGGTCGCCCGGCTTAGGGTCCGAAAATCCGAACTTGGCGCGGATCTCGCTTTCGCTGACCTGCAACCCGATCGGAACGAGCACGCCGAGCGCATCGGCAATCTGCTTCAGGTCTTCTGGTTCCGGCCGTCCGATTTTCAGTCTTGGATACCGCTTCTGGGGACCGTGCTCGAGCTGGATCCAAGGACGGATCAGATCCCGGTTCAGGATGGCCGCCAATGCATTGGCATCAGCGCGCTCGATGTCTTCCTGGACCTGACGGTGCTCTTTGCCGGATCCAAGCCCACCGGTGACAGCATCAGTTGTTGCCGTCTGACCCAGCACCGCCTTCGAGATCTGCTTGTCCAGCCAATCGGCGCGCTTTTCGTAAAGATCGGCCGAAGCTCCGACATTGCTGGTTTCAACAAAGTCGATCGACATGCTCTCGGGAATAATCGCGGCGCAATCCCCTGCGATATTCGCGACGGCATCAAAAAGCGTGTTCTTGTCTGCTTCGCTGGCTCCAGCCCCCCATTTTCCCAACCGCAACGGCTGACCATATGTCTGGCTGAAGATGGCCCAGTCGCGCTGCGTGAAGGCCTTGAACATCCAGCCCCACATGGCGACCCGCGCAAGACCTGACCGCAAAGCAAGACCTGACTTGGCCTTCACGTTGGCATAGATGAACTTGAACGCCTCGATCGGAACCTCTTGGCCGTGGTCATCGAGCTTCATCGGAGTGGCCAGATTGACGCGGTCAAACCGGAACCAGCGCGGGTCGCGCCATTCCAGGCGCTCTGGCTGCCACTGGCCCTCCGATGTGTCCCAGATGATTTCTGTGAAAGAGTAGCCCTTACCGATGCTGTCCAGAATATCGAAGAGCTCATCACTCAGCTCGTCACGATCCAGCCATTCGCGCACCATGTTGGCCAACTCGACATCGAAGGCTTCGTCCGAGGCTGCTTCGACCGTGATCTCGATCTGGCTTACCGACCGGCGGCGTGTGCCAAGCACACCAAGATAATGGGGATCGCGCTCCTCAATGACCTCTGCCAGCTCAAGATAGCGCACCGGGTCGCCCTGGTCCGCTTCGCGCAGGATGTTCGCCAGGCGAATGGGGTTCAGCCCGTCGCCTGGATGACCGGACAGCGGGGACCGCACGCCGCCGAGTGTGGCCGCGGCAACTTCTTCGGTCAGGGCGGCGCGCTTGACGGGTTGGCCCCAGCGGTCGAGTAAAACAGGCTTGTTTGCCATTTGAAGGCTCCTTGAAATAACCGGGGCTATGCGGAACCCCGGTGTTCTGTATTTGGGCACCTTACCCGCCAAGACCTGCAACCAGACTGCAGCGGCAACATGTGCGGCTCCCAAACCTGTCTGTCTCCGCATAGCGCACCGGTCGAACAGGCAAACCGTATGCTGAAGAACTCAATGGAGGCGGCCGAGCCTTGTGGATCAATCTGATCAGTATCCATATGGCTGCGATGAACCGCAGCATCAGACACTCCCCCTCAGTCTTGCCCCAAGCGGGCCATCAAAAGCATTCCTACGCCCCAACCCGTCATCGTTGCTGGGCGTATCGCGCATGCGGCCTTCAGCACGTTGGTGGCGCAAACCCGAACTGGCGGCGCGGTAGCCGTATTCGACCCACCGCATGCGCGCCGCAAAATGCGCCAAGGCAAGACCGATAGCATAGTCGCCGTGCCGCTTCTTGCCCTTCTTGTCCTTTGCCTCGCCCTTTTCGTTGGTCCGGATAGCAGGGACACGGGGAATGCCACGGACGAGCTTGACCGAGCGCAAATCGCTCAGATGGTCCTCGTCGGCACCGATGGCGATCATGTCGTCTTCAAAGGCCGTTTTGAGGGGCGGCATGTTGATCCGGTACCAGTCCTCTGTGAACTTGATCGCCCAGATCAGACCTGAGCCGTCCTCTGCCTCACGAAGGCCGAACTTACGCCCCATGTCTTCAGCCACGGTCCAACCCATGCCTGTGGCGTCGAAGGCAGCGCCTAGCAACCGTTCACGCAGCTTTTCCAGCACCATGCCAACAACCAGCTTTTGCTCATCCCCTGGCACATTGCGCATTTCGATCGAGAACACTTCACGCCGCTTCAGGTTCTGCTCGATCGCCAGCACAGGCATGACGCTCAGATCCGCGACGCGCGCAAAGTCGAACCCGGCCGCATAGCGCAAATCCATATCAAGCAGTCCAAGGACCTCCTCAAGCTCTTCGAGGAATGGTGCCATCAGCGCCTTTTGCTGCAGGTCGCTCATGTGCAGATAGTCGCCGGGCAATTCCAGTCGCAGAACCGGAGCCGTTGCTGTCATGCGCGCTTCGATCAAAGGGGCGGGCAACCAAGCACCAGAGCTGAGGGACGGAATGCAGAACAATTCTTCATCGGCACCATCGCCGTAGAAGTCGATCAGATCCTGACGCCATTGTGCTTCCCCCGCTGCCGACCAGGTGTTGCCGCCCACAAGGCAGATCCGCTCATAGAGGCCATCAGTTAGCGCATCATCCAGATCGATGCGCAGGTGCTCATAGGGAAGACGGCCGCCAAGAATGTCCTGGACGTTTTCATTGAAAGGATTGTCCGCGCCATCATGCGTCGAGCAGACGATGACCTGACCGCCCCAGATCAGAAACGCCATTGCAGCCTTGATCAATTCGCCCAGGCTATCGACGAAAGCAGCCTCATCGATGATGATCACACCCTCTTTGCCGCGCAAGCCACGCGGTGCCGAGCTGAGCGCCTTGATCTGGTAGCCGGATGCAAAGCGGATGCGGAACGTCTGGATCGACTTGTCGCCGTCATCATCGCCTTCTTCGAACAATCCGTCCTCGATGGCGGAAGCAGCGATGTTGAACGCGCGGGCCCACATCGCGCAGGCATCCACGAACTCGCGGGTCATCTCTTGGGAGTAGGAGATATACATCGCGTCCATGCCGCGTGCTGACTTCGCCCGTGCTGCCCTCAGCACAGCATAGGCTGCCAAGGCCCATGTCAGCCCGATCCGGCGCGACTTTTCGACGAACAGCACCTTCGTTGACACCGTGTCGAGCAACCCAACGGTCTTGGCCTGATATGGCAGAAGAACCTTTGGCAAGCCAACGCTGCCCACCAGCTGAGGCATGACATCAGTCGCCTCCCGACGCTGGCGTTCCCATTCAGCTTTCGAGATTGGCGCGGTCATCTCGTGGCCTCCGCGCGCAGCTGCTGCAAAATCTGCAGGGCTCGATCAAAATTGGGTGCTCCCACAACCCTGGCAGCATGGGTTCGAGAGGTCAGATCAAGCAGCCGTCGATGCAATCCGTAGTAGGTGCGCCCATCGACGTGCTGCCCAGCAAGAAACATTCGGATGACCCGCGCGGCATCGGCGCAGGCCTCAAAGGTCTTGCGGTCGCGTTTCTGCCAGTAGTCAGCATGTGCCACCATGTCGTTGGCAATTTCAGCCGGAGTAGCCATCAGCCGCGCGCCTCCGCCCAGGCAACAGCGTGTCGCGCCTGAATTCCGTCCTGACCAGCATCATTGCCCAACAGGTCCGGGCAAAAATCATGGATACCCAGCCGCCAGAGATGGCGCATGTTGCGCGAATTCACGACATCGGCTTGCGCCGGGTAGATCTCAATTGCCCGGATCTGCTCGCCCCAGACCATGTTCTTGATGTATTGCAGATCGTCCCAGCTGATCGCGCCAGCGTGAGAGACGCTGAGAAGACCAAGCATGTCATCGACGTGAACTTCGAAACCTCGGATTTCATCGCTCTTGAAGCGTGGCAACGTCATACCGACCTCCAATAGCCGTCGGTCAACCAGCCGTGCCAGTGCCCTTTGTGATGGACCGAGGGCGTCAACGTCGGTTCAGTCTTGGAGACGTTCCAGTTCCAACTGGGGCTTTGTGGTGGTTTGAAGTTTGCGCCGACCGTAATGTGGGCGATCACGCCGCAGCCACAGGGGCAGCAATACCAGAAGAACCATTCTCCGCGCGCGTCTCCGGGAACGACGTGGTAGCTTCCGGGATGCCGGTGCTTCTTGAACGCATCAAAATCAACCATGTCGATTGCGCGCAGTGGGCCGGTGGCTTTTGGTGCCCTTGGATCACCCATTTGAAACCCCCAGGATATCGGCTTTGATCTTCTCGGCCGTCTCTGAGGACATGCCCGCCTGCCGCGCAGCCTTGACTGCGGTCTCTGCCGCATTGGCGCGTTCTTCCTTAGCAATCCGCAGGCGCTCATCTGCCGTCAACTTTTCGCGAATGCCGGAGCTGCTCATCACGTCCTTGAGCATCTTCCCCAGGAAGTGCAGTTCCTTGGGATCGATCTCATCGCCGTCCTTCATCATCGCCGACTTCATGACCTTGAAAGCGAGCGTGGTGATCATCTGGAACAGCACATTATGACGCTTAGCCTCTTCCTCAAGACCGTTGCCCTCCATCCAGCTCACGGCCCAAGCGGATGCTTCTTCTTGGGCCCGCGCCATCTGCTCGTATTCCTGGCCAAAGGAATGGACCGCCGATTTGCCCACGCGCATTTCAAGACCGGCCTCTTCCAGCCAGAAGTTCAGATCTTCGGTTACCGCGACATAGTCAGAGAAGCCGCGCGCCTTTAGCAGGTCCTGAAGGCGCAGTCTGATCTCCTGCGGTATGAGGTCGATCTTGCGGGGTGGTGGCATGTCAGCGCCGTGCCGTTGGACGTTTTACACCGGGGTGCTGGACCAGGCCGCGCGCAACTTCCGCGCCGCGCACTGTGGCGGTCGCGATGACAACGTGGCCGTGATCAGTCATCTCGATCAGCTCCTGTTCATCCAACCAGGCCAGCGCCCCTCGGATCTGCGCGTCCGACGAGGCGATGCCGACGCCGCGCACGACATCGATCAGAATTGACGCATTGGATGTGAATTCAGACGATCTCTCCAAGTGCTTGAGGATCGCGAGGCGACGGTGTTCGGTCTCGGTGCTGTCTGCCATGGGGAAGGCTCCAAAGAAGGTTATGGGTCGGGACGGATAACGCCGGGCATACTGGTCGCCCCGGTGGCGACCTCACGGCCTTTGTTGGTCAGGCGTGCGATAGGCTCGCCCTGGTAATCGCGGGTGGTGACCAGCTCCATTTCGTCAAGCCACGCGATTGCCGCGACGGCTTGGTCGGCATTGGTCGGCACACCGATGCGACCACAGTGCAAACGGATCACCGATACCGCCGCCTCATAGCTGGGAATGCCCGCCAGATATTGAAGCACCTTTAAACGTCGGAATTCGGTCTCGACGGTTTCGATCGGCCAGGCTTTGAACATCACTTGTCTCCGCCTTTGCCTGCGCGCTGTGCGGCCTCATAAAGCATGCGGACCATGTTGCCCTGGGCTTCCTGACTTGCGCCGATCCGTGCGACGAGAATGGCGAGGTCATGCTGCTCTCTAGCCGTGGCAAGAAGATCGATCCGGGACTCGATTGTCGACATGCGGACACGAACCCGGCCAAGATCATCGTTCACCTTTCCCAGACTGCCTTCGACGGCGACCAAACGCTTTTCGATGCTCTGATGACCCACCTGCAGACCCGACATGCCATCATTGACGCGTGTCGAAACACGGCCCCAGAACCAGCGCCCCACGGCTGCGAGAGAGGTAACAATCAGCACAATGAAGCCGAGTAGCTTCTGGCCCTCAGAGAACCATGAGAACCAGTCCATTACCAAAGACCCCAGGCGAGCATTGTAAACAAAGCCACCATCGTGGCGGATTGAAGGATCAGAGCGCGTTGCGCGCCCAGGCCGCCGATCTCGCCCATCGTGCGGATCGAGATAGCCAGCCAGAACATGCTTCCTGCCAGCATGAATGCAAGGACCTCAGGTGCAGGATGGGCCTCCCAAAGATTAAGATCCGTCTTTACGAACAATCTGGCGCAAACGTAGTAGCTACGCTCCACCATCAGAGCGGCGGCGATTGCGAAGATCGGACTTTCCAGCCGTTCGAAAACAGCAAGTGACGGCTGGGCAACCCAGAACCTGCGCACCGTAATTGCGTTGAGAAACGCAAACACGGTGGCAAGCACGAGGCTCGCGTGACTTGCAAGCGTGACGGCGGACCATTCCAAGCTCATGGACAATTAGCCCAGCAGCGAGACGCGCTTCGTCGCGCGGATCCGACCAATCACAGCGATCAAGCCCGCAGCGGAGGTGATCAGGCCGGTCACAGCCGTGCTGAGATCTGCGGCATCAGCAGGTGTGACCGCGTAGCCTGCGATCTGGGCAAGACCGGTGATGATGGCACCGCCGCCGCCAAGGACGCCCAGAGACAGGAAGGGGGATTTCGTTTCTTTAAACATGTCGAGTTCCTCAGAGTTTCAGTTGGATTGAATGATCGGGTCGGCGTGAGACTTGACGATCCAGCCCTCAAGTCCGCCGTAACGGACCTTCAGCCATGCGCGGCCGTCGAAAGTGCCTTCACGGATGACGGGTACGACCACACCGTCTGTGATGGTCGAGATCACATTGGGATTGAATGAAGGCCAACGGCGCATATTCAGCGTGTCACCGGGCACGTTGATCGCGACCATCTCGTCTTCGTGCTGTGTTGGCGCGGACGCCTCATCCGCCTCAGCCGATTGAGCATCGTCACGGCCCAAGACCCGCGCACGCATCTGCGTCAGCGGAAACAGCGGGTTGGTGTCGACCTTGCGACCTGGGGAGATGTACCAGTGGCTGGTAATATCAGTGAGTGTTGGGATGTAATCGAAGAGACCGTTCAGAAGCGCTTCTAGGGCTTCGACTTGCGCCTCGGTATAATCCATCCAAAGCCCGCTGCCATGCTCAGGAGTAGTGACAGCCTGGACGCCGAACTCAGCGATATCGAATTCCTGCTTGTACCACGCACGGGCTTTCCCGTTGCCCGCATCCGTCATCCGACCAGGATTGACGATCTCGATACCGATGGAGAAATCGTTGACACCATCTCGCCCGTGGTAATGCGATGTCCCGGCGTGCCCCGCACGGCGGTTGGTGGGCACCTGCTGAGAGATTGAGCCATTACGCTCGAGGATGAAGTGAACCGAGACGCCGCGCGGGGCGGTCCGCAGGTAATTGGCAGAGTTGCCGTGTTCCAAGCGCCCGGCCGTGTCATGCAAAACGACGATGGTTGGTGTGATCACGCCGCCGATATTCTGCGCGCGATCAAACGGGATGCCCTGGGCAATGTGATTTTTGAATTTCATTGTGGACCCCAATCGCGAAGCACGGGCGGCGCGCTACCTTGTGGGGTTTAAAATGGCGTTTGATGCCTGTTCAAAACATCCGCAAGCGCTTGCGGGGTGGCGTCAGAACAGCTTCATTTGTTTGGAAAAGGTCTCTTCCGAAGTGAACTCGTCAGCGAGATACTTTCGCACCGTCACATCGGTCATGTGCAACTTGCGTGCAATTTCTGCAACGGGCAAGCCTTTTGATTTAAGGACCTGAGCGATCCACCTTTTCGCGGTCGGAATGCGGGCCTTCATGGCGTGCGATGCATCGGCCAATGCGCGGGCCTTTTCGATACCGACCACCTGAGCAACCTTCGATCCACCCTTTGGATCGGTGGGCATGTAGAGCTCCGCGCCGCCAAAGGTCAGGAGGAACTCGACTGCGCCATCGGTGCCGAGAATTTCTTCATAGACCTGGACGTTTGCAGGGGTCTTGGGGGCCTCTGTCATTTGTGGCGCGCCCTCCACCGCTGACCGCGTCTTGCGACGGTGTCATTGCAGCCATAAAGAGTGGTGACTTTGCCGCTCTTGCTCAAAACATAATGGACGCCGCCGCTGTTGACCGCATTCGCGCCCTGGTGGCGGCCTTCTCGCGTCACCAGCTCGATCCGGCGCTTCAGGGACTTTACGTCAACGCCGTATACCCGCTCAAGATAACGGACCACCGCGTGATCAGTGACGATGTCAGAGCGGCGGCTCATTTCCGTCCGCTCCAGTTAAAATCGATATTGGCGCGTTTGCCCCAGTCCTTCAAAGCGGAGATCACGGCATCGATCTGATTATGATCCCGCAGCATGTCCACGTCCGCAGGAACCATTTCCCATGTCTCGCCAAACCGTGCCCGGATAAAGGCGTTCAGACCATCCCGGCCGGGCCTGTCCAGTACGCCTGCAGCCCCAAGCTTTCCCCAGAGCACGTGGACCAGCCTCAGATCCGCACGGGAGGCCGCAGGGCGCTTTTTAGGGCTGGTTAAAGCCCCTTTGAACCCGTCCTTCCTGAGACGATCGAGAACCTTTTTCAGATCGGCGGCGGTCATGTCTGACATGGATGTTTTACCGCATACCTCGAGCTGAAGTGCGCGCCGGTCATCGCTCGCAATACCGAGTTCCCGGCAAGCGACATGGATTGTTTTCTGCAACGCCCGGCTCATTCTCCTGTTCCTCTTCTGGACCTAAACACAGGCTCTGGTTTGGTTCGACGGGTCTGAAACGGAGCGGCACGCACGAAGGTCAGGGAATGCGGTGATCCTTGCTCCAGAGCAAAGCGGATATGGTTTTTCGCCAGTTGCATTTCCAACGGCAGCTTGCGCTTCAGGCCTGCAATGATCGTGGTGTGATCGCGATTGGCCATATATCTGCCGATCTGTGACAGGCTCGCGTCCGACATTTCCCGGCAAAGCTGATAACAGATGGCCCGGCGGTTCACGAACTCGCTCTGACGCGAACGGGCCAGCAACTCTTCCTCAGTCACTCCAAAATGACTGGCCACGTGCGAGCGAATGTCCTGTACCTGAACGTTGCGTGGGGGTGATGATCGCTCCTGAAACATCGCTTCAAGCCTTGGCCAAATCGATCGTGATTGCCTGCCACGGCGCGTCGTGGCTGTCACGCTTGGAGCAGCGCACATAGGTTTTGGACCCTACGACGCGAATGGCATCCTTGATGGCGCGCATCGCTTCCTGCCAGCGGGCATCCGTGATTTCGAGACGCAGCAGCATGAAGATCTCGGCGCGATTGATCTGACCGGCCTTGTCCGTGTTGAACGCACGGGTCACGATCGAGCGGATCTCCGGACGGCTCTCGGCAGACCATTCATTAAGGCACTCATCGACCAGCTGCTTGGCAATCTGCAGCTCAGGCCCAAAGTTGATCTGATCTGCAATCCGGACCTCAACCTTGTAGAGTTGATCCACAGTCATCAGTGTCTTGTTGCCCTTCTTGCCGCCGAAAGTCGCGCCGTATTCTTGCGCCAGGATTGCTTCGAATGCACCGATGTCATCAAAGGTATGCTCCTTGAACCGCGCCACCTGGTCAGACAGCGGAATGGCGTGGCCGATGATTTTGCGAGTGGTTTCGTCCTGAAGCAGATCACGCGCGGCGATATTCTCGATCGGCTGCAGACCACCTTTGCCATCACGCATGAAGACGTTGCCGTCGATCTCCTTGCGGCCATCGGGAAGTGCTGCCGGTTCAAACTTCGTCATGGAAGGTCTCCTGTTTAGATTTTGCGTTGAGGGCATCTGCAATTGTCGAGGCCACTAGCTCTGGAAAAGGGAGGTTGGGGTCAGCAGTGCAGATCTCGAATACGACCCCGTTTTCAGCCAGAAACTTTACGTGTCGCCCTTCAGAGAAATGGGTTGGGCTGATCATCGAACGCGCCCTCCGAGTTCAACAAAGACGGGTTGGCGTGCCGGATCGGCCGGATGCCCTGGCAAAACGCCTGCCGCCACGATCATGGCGGCCATCGCCTCGATCTCATCCATCGTGCAGAGCGTTGTCCCGCGCGGGCCCAGCAGATCCACCTTAGCGACGCCGCTGGCTGCGAGCCGGACCATCTCGGCTTCTGAAAACCGTTTAACCTGATCCGTCATGCCGTCACCGTACCCAGAAGGGCTTTCTCCAGCAGCCGCTGCGCCGCTTCCGTTGGGGTCAGTCCGCGCCGGTCTGCTTCGGTCGTCAGCAACGAATACAAGCGTACCGACACAACGATCTGCTTGGTTGATGGTGACGCCTCGGTCTTCTGAGACCTTTCCACATGTTCAGATCCGCCAGCAGCCCCCTTTGAAGCTGCCTTGAACGTGGGAATAACCTCCCCGGCTTGACGCGCTTCCCTGATCCTCTGGTAGACAGTGTTGGGATGCACGCAGAGGCGCTGCGCAATGACCTTTGGCGGTACCCGTTGCAGTGCCAGCGAAACGATTTCAGTGGCTCGATTGGTCATGACTGCTCCTCTCCGATGTAGCGGGGACACTGTCTGCAGGCGCGAAACATCCGCACCCGGTGTGTGTTATGGGTTTGCAAGCGATTGGCCCGCTGTCGCCACATCTGGCAGACATCCGTCGGCAGATCGCCAAGGACCGGGCATGAGATGACGGCCGACATGAAGACGCCGCGCACCCGCTCTTCGATGGCCTCCATGTTGCCTGGATATTTCTTGCGCAGCACCGTGCTGACCAAGGAAGCTGATCTCCCGAGATCCTCGGCTACGCGGTTCTGGCTGGTAAGGGCGCACGCCTGGGCCAACGCTAATACCCAATCCGGCAGGTCATCGCCCCAGGCGTTTCTTGCGATATCGACGGGTCCGTTCACGATTGCCCTCCCACCGGATAGGCTTTCCGCGTGTTCGGATCGAACACTTGTTGGGTCCGCTGGATCATCGGTGGCTGTGGCCCCGTATTCCGGATCAGGCGATACACTGCCTGCTTCGCCGGGGGCTGGGCCTTGCTGACAACCTTCAAGAAGCCCGCCTTCAGCAGTTTGGTGCAATAGGCCTTTGCGGTGTTGTCCGTAACGCTCACGATGTCGGTCGTGGCATGTGCTGCGATATCACGGGGCGTGAACTGTCCGATCATGCGCATCGTCCGCCACATGTTTTCGACGCCACCGCCCTGCGAGACCGGCTTGCCGTCACGGTTCAGGCGCGGAGCGTGATAAGGAACAGGATCCGCGATGATGCGGAACTTGATCGCGGCGTCCTCGCGGATAGCGCCTTCTTCAGGTTCGATGCGCTCGACATAGTTCGCCAGCGTCAGAGACTTGAGATAGCTGCGGATCGTGTGGCGATTGACGTAGGTCTGATCGAAGATATCGGTGATCGTGAACGGTGCACCGTTGAACTTGACCATCTCATCCCAGAGCGGCTGACGACCCTGTGGCTCACGGGACGTGGCCGCTTCGGTTGCTGAAATCCTGCTCATTTCGGAGCCCTCCGCGGCGTGGGTGCTTCGCCAGTGAAGAAGGGACGATTGTCCCAATCCTTCCGGCCGACGGACTTGAGGTTCCGGGTCTGGGCGAATTCTTTGACCCGCTCGAGATTGATGGAAATACGCCGGATCGACCGATGTGATTCCTCCAACACCTGAAGCTTCAGATCCTCTTCCAACGACACACCGGGGCAGTAGATCGCCGCGAGATAGCCGACATCATCGATCTGGCCTTCTTCAGCAGCGACCCAGTCAAGAATGCGACCGTGCACCCGTTCCCAAGCCATCAGTTTGCGCGGCAGCTTCTCTTCACCAATCAGGATGATCGTGGCGCCGGAGCTTTCATGAATGTCACGCACGATCTCGATCATGTTGCGATCGACCAGGTGATCGATTTCGTCGATCAGCAGCGGCCGGCTGTTGCGGGCGAGCTCCTGGGCGATCTGGTCAACCATATCCGAGATGGTCTTGGCGGGCAGTACGCCCATGTCGCGCAGGATCTCGGTGCAGAGCTTCTTCTTGGTCCAGACCGATTTGACTTCGACCTGATACGCCCGAAACTTGTTCGCCGCATATACTGCCGCTGTCGTCTTGCCGTAGCCGGACCAGCCATAAAATACACCCAGTCCTGGAAGCCCTGGACCACGCTGATTGACCCGCTCGATCAGTTCCACCAAAGCCACGACATTGCGCAGCGGTGCAACAGAGTTGTTATGCCTGAATTCTTCTGTCATTCTATCCTCACTTCGTTATCGCCCCCGGTCAGCCTGCAACGTTGCCGGGGGCACCTAAATCAGCCGAACATTGCCCAGCTGAAATCCTCAAAAATCTTCATGTGCCCGATGTACTCAGGCTGACGCTGATAGGCCGCGAGCGCCTTCTGCTCTTCGGGCAAGACGCGCTCGCCCGCCTTGATCCGTTGCTCCAAGACGAGGAAACGCCGGAACCGTTCCTTGGGTGTCTCCGGCTTGATCACCACCTCGGCCGTGCGCTCATGCTCGGCGCGCATCTTCGCCAAACGGTCATCGGAAACACGGCTCTTTGAGGCTTCCTTAGGTGCCAAAACCGATGCGTCTCTGGCAGCTTCCAACGCCGGTGTGGTGTAGACTTCGCGCGCCCTGGGGAAGGCGACCATCACGCCAGCCTTTTCGGCGGCATCACGGCGCATCGCATCTGCGACATCGCGCTTGCCGATCTTGCGGCTGGCGCGGCGGATATCCGTAAGCTTCTCGTCTTCGTAAGCCCGCTGCATTGCTTTGGCCTTGGCGATCACCTCGGCAGGGTTCAGCCCCGCCAGATCAGCATTCAAGGCCTCACCGAGATAGGCCTCCGTTTCCGGATCAAAGAGCATGACCCGGCCCATATCTGCGGGATCCATCCGAACCAGAACTTCATCCCCTGGCATCGCAGACATTGGCAGGTAATATGCACCATCGACCCGCACGCCTTGCTTGGTGACGGTACGCATGCCGCCGTTGGACGCGATCGGCGCGAGCAGCACATCCAGCGCGGCCTCATGCTCAATCTTGCGGATCGGGCCTTCATAGGCCGCAGCAACCTCGAAGGGGGTTCGCTTCTTTAGTGCAGAATGCTGATCCCGCCCGTACATGTCTTGGGCCCAGATGTCGCTCCACTCCTGAAACTCGGCGAAATCCATATCGACGTCGTAGAGCGCCTCATCCGTGGCACCGAGGCGCTTGTCGAATGCCTTGCGCTGCTCGATGATCTTGCGATCAGCGACCGAGTGGCCAATGAAGCCAGGGCAGACCGCGATATCGCGCTGGTAGGTTCCAATCGTGCGCTCGACGATCCCCTTGTCGGTAGGTTCATAAGCGATGCTGAGCTCCACCTCGATTTCCAAGGCTGCAAACAGGCGCTTCGTCTGCTTTGCGACGAAATCCGACCCGTTATCGGTATGGATCTTCTCGGGCACACCCCAAGCCATGATGCACTTGCGGACGAGCAGACCAACGGCAGAGGCGCGCGGTGTTTTGCTTACAAGCACGATGGCGCGCCGGGAGTAGACATCGACGGCCATGTAGATGGAATGACGCCCGCCCTTGAGCATGACATCTGCAGGCGACGCATCAACCTGCCAGACCTCGTTCAGGCGCTGCGCACGCTGGCTTCCGGTCGCGGCGAAACGGACATGGGAACGGTATCCATCCGGGTTGGTCAGGCGCATGAGCTCGTTGCGATACTCGGTTTTCCAGCGCGTGATGACGGTCTGGAACATGCGGATGGTGGGCAGCGGCGCTATCTTGATTTCACCGGTCTTGGCGCAGGTGACGTCCAGCGTCTTGCCGAACTTGTCCTTCACCAGGATCCGCAGATGCTTGGCGGAAAGGAACGGCTGCTTGGCGATTGCGGCCAGCATCATTGCGCGAACCTGCCCATCATGCGCCACGTCCAGAACGCCAGACCCTTTGGGACGACCCCTACGGGATGTCGCCGTGCCTTCGTTCGCCGCCTTGCGCCATCTGGCAATGGACCGCGCTGACACACTTGGAACAGCCGTTTTAATCCAGGCTGGAAGGTCGATTGAACCGCCCGTAAACATCTCTGCGAACATCGCATCCGCAGCCGTTTGAGGAAGGGCGTTGTCCGCCTGAAACTTGTGAACGAGGGTCAGTATCAGCGCGCGGGCGTCAGCTGATTGATCTACATGGGTATCCGCAACGACAGGGCGAAGATCCCGAGCGCCCAAGGTGAGATGACTGGCCAGCCAGGCAGCGCGGGCGGGTGCTGGCAGGGCATCAACATGATACTCGAGCCCGCCTCCGCCTTCCCGACCTTCACGTACACGCGCCAGTCCGGTTTCAGCCCAGCGTTCGCGGGAGGCAAGCGCATTCACGCGCCGCTTGGACGTCGGCAGACCGGGCATAAGCCCCGCCGCCGCTGCATCCGCAATTTGCTGTGCCGAAACCCAAAGCATCAGAGGCTCCACCCCTGTGCGCGCGCGTGCTCGAGGATTTCGCGCTTGTGCTCATCAATGAACGCGCGGCGGCTTTTGGTGGACAGGCGTGACCACGTAGCTGTGACACGGTGATAGTGCTTGTCGTCATTGCGAGGAAGTGCGCGGCCTTCGGCCAGCAAAAGAGCATCGGCGACACTGCTGGCTAGCGGAGGTTCGGACAGCAGAGCATCACAGGCGCGCTCCTGCACATCAGCAGCAACCTTGGCCAGTGCCTGCAATCCCGCCTGATGGTCGGCAATCCATGTTTCGCGGATACGGTCTTTGGTTTTGGGGAAAAGGCCGTTGGCGATCTCGATTGCGTTGAAGAATGACCGTCTCGAAAGACCAGCATGTTCTGCGATATCGGAACAGAGTGCAAAAATTGCACTCTGATTTTCTACTGCGTTTTCAGCGTCTTTCACCAGTCGTACACGAGCACTGCGACGGTCTCCACCGTTCTTCGCTGCTGGGTTCATTTCTTCCCATGTGGTTTTCAACGCCGACAGATGTTCAGCCCGCTCGAGCTTTGTGAGCTCTTCGCGGTTGATATTTTCCATGATCTCGGCAAAGCGCAGATCGGCTGGGGGCGTGTCTTCCGGAAGAACGGTGACAGGCACTTCGGCCCAACGCAGTGCGCGAACCGCTTCCAGACGCTGAAGACCAGCGATCAACCGGTACTTCTGGCCCTTGCGCACCACCAGCAAGGGATGGGTCAGGCCGTTGCAGTCGATATCCTGCTTCAGCACCTCGATCCGATGGGCACGCGCAGGACGCAACCGCACTTCGACTTCGATCAACGCAACAGTAACGCTGCGCAGATCATGGGTTTGGCTTGAGACAGGGGGCGTTGGAGTATCAGTCATACGTCATCCGTGAAATCTAGGGTTTGGTCGTTCTCTGGGGCGTCATCCGGTGGGGTGAGCATCGTGTAGAAGAAGATAAACTTGCCGTTGATGTGCTGGCGCTCACAGACGATCTCGGCACCACGCTGGCGTAGCTCGGCCACGCAGCTGTTGATCGCGCAGACATGGGCGCGGCGCATGATCTCACGGGTGGAGTGCGGCTTGCGATCGGACAGCAGCTTGTTCACCCGGCGCAGTCGATCAGAGGACATCGTGGCGGCGTGCATCAGCTGGGCACCCCGTCATAGGTCGCGGCCAACAATGCCTCGATATCGCGCAGCGCATCCTCTTGCTGAACCAACTCTGAAAACGCCGCCATGGCGAGATTGGCCTGATCATCCCACTTGTTGACCAGCCCCACCTCTTGGCCGAGCGTGTCATCATCCATGGCATCGTTCAGCGATATCATCTGGGTCAGCGCGTCCTTGAGCGCCGCAAAAGATTGGACGGGAGAGCGGCTCATGTCAGACCTCCCCAGGCAAGAAAGTATCCGGCCACGCAGATGACAACGAATGCGACGCCCGCGATGGCATCTTCGACGATTGTTGGGGGCAGTTGGTACCGTGGACGGGCACTCTTCAGTGGCTTCTCTTCGGTCATAGGCATTTGCGCATCTCCTCGTTGAAGAACTGAACTCGGGTCAGATCTTGGGCCACGGTGCATGCGGTCCGCTCAAGGCGAACCAGATGGAAGGTCGACGCCGGGTCTGACGCGCCGATGGTGATTTCGATGGCCAACGAAATGCGCTGAGCCTCGGTCAGCTGACCAAGCGCCTCGCGGGCGACTTCGACCCCGTTCAGCGAAAGTGGCGGATGATCACGCATTATGCGGCGTCCTTCTTTTTAGGGGGGCGGGGAATGTCAGCGCAAAGCGCGAGACGTTGCTCAGCGCTTTGAAAGACACGGTTTGCCAGCCGAACAGTCACCCAATGACAAGAAGCCTGATTGCCAGCCCGCAATCTCTCAATCGCTTTGACAAGGCGCGACAGATCATGATCAGAAACCAAATCGGGATGCGTCGCCTTCTGCAGGCTATGGAACGAAACCTTTTCGCCGCGCGCTTGCTCATACTCAGCGGCCATTTTGACAATTTTGACGCCTGAAGCGCGCAAGCTGACGCCTTGAGCAGTTTGCTTATCTTCGCGCACAGTTGATAATTCAGGGCAAATGAGAAGCGCTAACTTACGACGAATATTCATTATGCCGCCTCCTTCTTTTTAGAAGGGCGCTGCACCTCGGTTGGCCAAACTAGATCATTCGGCCAATTCTGACTGAACCACGCGATTAGGCGATTTGCTCGCTTTACGGTACAGCCGGAGCCGTCTTCCAATGACTTGAAGAACTTTCCATCGTTCGCAGCATAAGTTGAAACAGTAGCCAGCTTTAGCCCTGTATGAGCAGCGTATAAGTGCGCCAAAGTTTTTAGGGTGTCTGTGTCCATGCTTCTGCCTTCGGTATCGTTACCAAATTTATATGCGGTAACGATACCGATAGTCAACAGGCCATTTTATCGGTAAGAATACCGAATCATGAAGCTAGACAATTTTACCTTTTCAGAACTCGTTGCTGCCCGTGTCGCCGAACTCGGAGGAAAGGTATCGGTTATTGAAAAACAGCACGGGCTTAAGCCGGATGCGATACGAAATGTGATCAGATCCCCTGAAGGTGCTGGCCCGACTCTGACGAGGGCGAAAGAGATCTGCGAAGCGTTAGAGTTGGACTTTTACATTGGAGCAAAAAGACCACCGGAACCTTCAATGCCGCGCAGTAGCCACGAGAAGGTACAGCTGCTCAGTGACTTTGCGTTCGTAGAGCGTTTCGACGTCAGCCTCTCGGCCGGCCCTGGAGCGAACGGCGACAATGCCCGGAAACTGTCTCCAGTCTCCTTTCGGCGAGACTGGCTGTCAGAAAAGGGTCTGCTTCCAGACAAGTGTGTCGTTTGCAGCGTGGGTGGCAACAGCATGGAACCGCTTCTGTTCGAGGGTGACCTCGTACTACTGGATCGGCGACAAGCTGATCTGCGCGATGGGCAAATCTATGGCGTCGTCGATATTGAAGGTGATACCAGGATCAAGAGGATTGAGCTGATCGAAAACGGGCTGTTGCTACGATCAGAGAACCCCGATTGTCCCACTGAGCTGCGACAGGGTGAAGATGCCAACCGCGTTCGGATTATCGGATCCCTCGCCTGGTCTGGACACAGCCACGACGCGCGAAAACAAAAGCCACGCCCGGCCAAGCACTCGCGCCCTATGTTTAAACACAACTGGATTTGAGAAAGAGTACTTATGCTGAAGTCACTTATCGGCGGCTTAGCCGCAGCACTAACTCTATCTGGTTGCCAAGACACCGCATCAGTCGAAAGCGCACCGTTCGAGAAGCAGTTTTTGATCTCTGGTAACTATCAAGCCACTTACGCAAGGGCGCTGAGAACTATGCGCATCTGTTTGAAGCCTGGGACAGTATTCATCGGCGGAACTGGATCTGTCACGTTGGATGGTCAGCTATACAACGAACTCGGCTATGCCGAGATCCGGCAAGGGCTTGCGGCCATAAATCCGATTACACTTTCGATAACAAAACTTGAGCGACGTGGAAGCGGCACTCTTGTCTCGATTAAAGCACCCTATGGAATTCAATCCGCCCGCGATCGAAATCGTCTTTGGGTGGAATACTGGATGCGGGGTGGCACCAAATGCCAAGATGGATCCTTCGAAAACCCACCAGCCACCTAAAAAACTACTTAAGCCTTGCCTTCAGCGCGACGCATCCTGCGGATTGCCCGCATCATGATCCTGCGACGCTCGGCGATATCATCGGCCAGAATGCGTTTTCTGCGCTCAATGCGTATTTCCAGTACAGCAAGGCGTTGTTCTTCAACGTAATTTATAAATCTCTGCCAATTTGCGTGCAGTTTATGCCGCTGTACATTGCCGTCCAACATAACTGAAAACCCATATAATGCTGGGTTATGCATACATCAGATGGAGCTGCACAGCTAACGGTTTGCATGCTTACCCTCGCGAAACGATAGCGGTTTTCGTTCTCAATCAGGCCTGAATTTTCAAAATCTGATCAGTCTGTGGCACCCTAAACGTCTGCTCATCAATCTGAACAACCTCGTGGCCATTCATAAGAAATGTATATCGCGAGCTGGAGGTGCGGACTTTGCCGCTCATCAGCGACTTGCTCTCGCTGATTATCGCATGCTTTCCCACGGTAACAGGTGTCCCATTCTGATCCTGGCATTCAATTTTTTCGAACGGGTTTGGGTCAATATTCTGCATGGCGATTCCTTCAGGGGCACTTCAAGCCGGGTTCCCAGCCAATGATATCTATGCGAGAACTTTCGTAAAGGAGAACATCATGGGCGCGAATTCAAAGATCGAATGGACGACGCATACGTTTAATCCCTGGTGGGGTTGCACAAAGGTCTCCGAGGCCTGCAAACACTGTTATGCCGAAGCATGGGCCAAGCGCGTTGGCCAGAATGTCTGGGGACCAAAGCCCGAGCGCCGTTTTTTAAGCGATAACCACTGGCGACAGCCCTTGAAATGGAACCGAGATGCAGAAGGTGCAGCCGAACGTCCGCGCGTGTTCTGTGCCTCCATGGCCGATGTGTTCGAGGACCGCGACGAACTTCTCGAGACACGGGATCGGCTGTTCGATCTGATCGAAGCAACACCCAATCTTGACTGGCTTCTTCTCACGAAGCGTCCCCAAAATGTCGCACACCTTGCGCGGTGGACGGACAACTGGCCCGACAACGTCTGGCTTGGAACAACGGTGGAGCTGCAGACCCGCGCGGATGAGCTGTTGCCGTACCTGGAGAGCATTCCTGCCAAGGTTCGGTTTATCTCGGCAGAGCCGTTGCTAGGGCCGCTGAATCTGAAGAATTGGCTTGGCTCCACAATCGACTGGGTCATCACCGGCGGTGAAAGTGGCCCAAAGGCGCGTCCAGCTTCACCGCTGTGGTTCCGCGATCTCCACGCCCAGTGCATGGAGCGAGAGGTCGCATTCCACTTCAAGCAGTGGGGTGACTGGGCCCCTGGCGATGGCATCAATCTGCTTACCGCTAAACGCACGGCTACGGCGAAGGCCGCTGACGGTACAGAGATGATCCGCATCGGCAAAAAACTCGCCGGTAGGAAACTGGATGGCCAGGAATGGGATCAACTGCCACAGAGGGTCGCGACCTGAGCTCAGAACAGCCAGAACTCTTCCCCGTAGATCTACTGGGTGGGAAGGCCCCGAAGAGCGTGTTCGTCTTCGAAGGCGGAAGGATTCCAGAGAGGGGCATTGGCCCGCCGCCCAGCCAGACAAATTCGAAGAGCAAGCTAATCGCTGAGTATTTGTCCAACTTCCAAAGAGTGACCAACGGCGGCATGTACATCGACGGCTTCGCTGCACCACAGAGCCGTGGGCACGAAGAGGCTTGGACAGCGCGGCGCGTATTGGAGATTGAACCCAAACGGATCAGAAATTTCTGGCTGTGCGACATCGATCCAGAAGGCATAAAGCAACTTCGAACTCTCAAGGCGCAGCATCATAGGGATCCGCGTTCGAGAAGGGTCTTTGTCCACGAAGGTGATTTTAATGAGATTGTCCACGACATACTCAAGAGCGACCGCTTTACGCCAAGGGCGGCGATCTTCGCTCTGTTGGATCAACGAAATACAGAGTGCCATTGGTCGACCGTTAAGGCTTTGGCCAATCGAGGCGGCCGGACAAAGATTGAGCTGATGTATTTTCTCGGCGCTTCATGGCTACACCGGTCGCTTACCCAATCCAAAACGCCCGACCGGATCGCAGAAATTGATAGGTGGTGGGGAGGACCGGAGTGGACCTCACTGAAGAGCTTGACCCAAATCGGAATGGTGGATCAAGTTGCAGCTCGTTTCAGCTTTGAACTCGGATACAAACACGTCAATGCGTTTCCCATCTTCCAGCGCGACACGGGCAAGAAGAGATCATTCTACCTTATTCACGCAAGCGATCATCCAGAAGCACCAAAGCTTATGACGCGGGCCTACCTAAAGACGGTGGGATCTGTGGAGGGTACAATCGCAGATGGGCAGGCGAACCTGCCTTGGTGACGTAGGCAGCGATTTTGACCGACAAATGATCGACCCAAAGCGTCCCACCTTTATTTGAGTCGCCCGAACTGAGAACTCAGTTGAAGCGATGTTTAACAGGGGTTTGAACAAGGTGGGACGTTTCCAAGCGGCACAGCCACTGCCGTCCCACCTTGCGACACCGAATCCCTTATTTTTATGGAATTCATTTTCTGGCCATCGGCATCTTCGCTTTAGGTGCGAAGTTTATTTGGCAGTGCGTTTATCACACGTTTTCAGATGCGCCCGCTTCAATCGCCCTGTTTTTAGGGCTGGATCATCATCCGGCATCTTCCGGGCACATCTTGGATCTTCCGGATTAAACGCCCTGTTTCTGCCAGCATTTCCTTCGCACTACAGT
>TARA_R100000655_G_scaffold109744_2_pt1 | contig 37635 bp, 46 predicted proteins | sample TARA_R100000655 | Tara Oceans TARA_R100000655 (sample SAMEA2622497) | marine metagenome | biome: marine biome (ENVO:00000447); feature: deep chlorophyll maximum layer (ENVO:xxxxxxxx); material: "saline water (ENVO:00002010), including plankton (ENVO:xxxxxxxx)" | depth 90 m
TGCGAACTCTACGTCCCCGGCAATGTCGAGGTCGGCCATGATGTCGGCGATGCGTGCCGCGATCTCTGCGTTGCTCATGACTGCACCCGCGCCGGCTTGGTCACGTGCTTGCTGTGCGCGTGCCATGACTTGCCGGTCTCATCGCATACAACACGGTGAACCCGTTTCACGTAATGGTCGCCGGCCCTGACGGTGCCGTCCTTGTGGTCCCGCCGGCATACGTGGCGCGTCGTGCTGACGTGCTTGGTCCACTCCTTGTCCCAGAAGTCGTACTCGTACCCGCAGTGGGCGAGCCTGTCGAAGAGGTTGGTGTCCTCTTCGATGTTGAACCCCTCCATGGGGTGCTCAGGCTCCGGTGGTGAGCAATCGCCGTATCCGGGTAGGGTTCTGCCGCCAATCGGTCGGCCTTGGTATGTCCATCCCATGATGGTCTCCTGTGTAGTGGTCTGGGGTCGAGTGTAGTCACCGTCTGCCTGCTGTCAATACAAAAGACGGGCGGCGACCACACAAACGGGCAAGAAAAGTAAATTAGGCGAGCGCTCTAGCGCTTAGCTCGCGGAATGCGAGCGCTGCTTGGGCGGGCACGACGCCGTTGCCGAGTAAGCGTATGCGGTCCACCCGATCGGGAGCCCCATGAGAGCCTCCACAAACTCCGGGTTGAGGACCACCGGCACGGGTCCACCGTCGCCATCCTTCGGTATCGTCGGGACTTGGCGGGAACGCATGGCATCCGTTAGGCTGGTGCCGGGGTGCATCACCCCCGTTTTGGTCGTGTGACGGCCAGAGCTCCGACAGTCCGAGACCGCTGGAGTAGGCCAAGAGGAAGAGCCGGTTTCGACGGTGCGGTGCTCCAGCGTCGGACGCTTTGAAACAACCCCACTCTGCATCGTACCCCATAGCGGCAAGGTCTCGGAGCATGACGGAGAGCCCCCGCTTGCGGAGTCCGGGCACGTTTTCGAGGAAGACGATCGGGGCTTGGCACTCCCCGATAATGCGAGCGACATCTGCCCAGATCCACCGCTCGTCGTCGGTGTGCTTGCGCTTTCCGGCGGTTGAGAAGGGCTGACAAGGCGGCCCCCCGACGAGCATATCAGGGCGCCAACCTCTGCCGTCGAAGGTGGTGACGTCAGTCCAGATAGGAGCCTGAGCCAAGGCGCCCGCTTCCATCTGCGCGACCATGTTTGCGATGACGAAGGCTTCCCTCTCCACCATACAGACCGCGCGAGCGCCTCCGATAGCTGCGGCGACACCTCTCTCGAGCCCGCCGTATCCGCTGAAGAGGCTGAGGATTGTGGTGGTACGTGTGCCCATGACATTAGTCCCCCTCTGTGGTGGTGATGTTGATAGCGTCAATGACCCCTTCAAGAGTCGGTCGGAGCATGGAGCATAGCCCAGGCGCGTGGAGTTCAGCCACGCTCCACGACCCCGCCAAGGCGTGGCCACGGTTGAAGTGAACCGAGACGGGATCGCCCGGCACGTGTTGGCGCACCGCTGCAACGTCTGAAGCCCTGAAGGCGAGCGTCTGGCCGTGTTTTGTGGTGATGGTGATCAGCATGGTCTAGCCCTCCTCTGTGGTGGCTTTGGTGATGGTCTCGGCTATGAACGCACGCAGGCGCTCAGGGTCGAGGTCGCCCGTGTCGGGGTCGATGAACCTGTCCCTGTCGTGCCCCTGCTGAACTCCGGTCCAACCTGCGCCGTCGGCAGTGTACAGGCTCACAAACTCGGCAGCCCATTTGAGCGCGTGGAGTAGGTCCGGCGCTGCGTTTTCTAGTCTGGCGGACGCGTCGTCATTCACATGCAGCTCAAGCGATTCTACTGAGAACTCAAAGGAATCGTCAGTCCAGTCGCAGTACCCGTCTTCAATCTCTACTTCTGCACTATCAACGCAATCTTGAAGCGTTGTCAGATCCTTAGCCATTCGTTCTGCCTTGCGCTCCCAGCCATCACCCCCGGATAGGGAGATGAAGTCCGCTTTGACTGAGATTTCGCCGTAGACTGGGATGGTAAAAGTGTGCTCTAGCATTGCTCTATCCTCTGAAAAACCGCGCAGAATCGCACGCCTGGCGCCCCCTCCACCGGAGAGAGCACCCGCGCGTGAGAGCCTACGCAGCTACCGCAAAATCGCTCGCGATAGCTTCGCTCAGCTGCTCCTGTGTGGTCGCCTTCACTCGGAGCCCTACCACAAAGGGCCCCTTCTTAGGTGCGCGCGTGAACCACAGATCGTCAATATCACCGTCGATCACGTCGTACCCTTCCCAAGTAGCAGGCAAGGGCAGCTTGTTCCCGTCTTCATCGCGTGCCTTATCGGGCACGTCGAAGACCACGCAGACGCCATGCCCTTGGGCTAGCATCTTGAGCGTGAGCGCTGTGCGTCCATCCTTTCGAGAGTAGACTCGTCGCACAAAGTCGTCGCGTCGCATGTTGGACGTGATTGCAGTGTAGTCGTAGAAGTCGACGGTGGATGAGTGTCGCTGTGCTAGGTAGCCGGCTAACTCCGCGCAATCTTGTGCCACGTTCGCACGAAAGGCGAGAAGCGCTCCTTTGCGCGCAGCGCTCATCCACAATCGCTCGATCTCGCGATTCAAGAGGGTAAGAAACACGTCCAGATTGGCGAGCATGGCCAGTGTTCGCCCCACTCGGGCGATCTCCGATGAACTGAGGCGACCTTGGCCGGTCTGCGAACCGACGCATCCGAAGACGCATGCCGGCGTGGCACCACGGCATGCGTTCCAATCGCCTTGCACGTAGGCGCTAGCCTCGCGCGCCGTCGCCATCGTGAGACCACGGTTAACAAAGCCCGATCGCTCTTTGGATGCCTTGTCCAGTTTGGTCTGGCTGGAGGTGTGGATCTGGCGCGTACCGTGGAGGATGAGCGCTGCCTGCCACACTACCGCTTCGCGTTTGGTCATCCGGCATTGGTGCGACATCGTGACGCGCCAGCGCGGCCCGATGAAATCGGGAGCGCTCTGAATGCCGTTGCGCGAGTGAATGCGCATCAATGCATCTTCGATCGCCTCTTGGACGTCGGACAAGAGAGGAAAGGGGGCGAGATGGGCGACTAGCTCATCATAGGCCTTTTGAACGTAGGTCGTGGGGGTGAGGTACTTGTTAAACGTGGTCTGGTGTGGTGTAAGCTTGCTCATTGTGGTCTATCCTCTGCGCATCCCTGCGCTGCTAGTGGTCTGTGGTCGTGCATAGGCGCACGGTGTAGAGCCCGAGCGATGCTCAGGCGCTACCCCTTGCCTCTATGCTGCCCAATTGCGCTTGGTCGGTATGAAGTGACCAATCGGCCATTCCTGCACCGTCTTATGGACGCGCCCTGTCGATGTGCTGACGCGCCGCACTTTGATGAGGCCTGAGCGCTTCGAGACACCTTCGTAGACGTAGTGCCGCCAACCACACGAGCGAGCCCATCCCTTGTCCCGGTATAGGCTCTGACCCTTGGCGTACGCGCCATTCTCAGCGATAGCCTCTGACAGCGCGAGCAGGTCGTCTGTTGAGGCTATGATCTCTGCCCCACCATCACCACAACCACATATAAACGTGGTCTCGTTGTGGTCGTATCCACGCGACCTGCTGTCGTCGTCGACTTCGACCCAGTAACCGAGCGCTTCAAGGTCTCGGATGATGCGCCAGGGAAGGCGCGCGCTTGCTCTGATCCCGATTGTGCTTTGTGGCCAGTGTGGAAGCCGGTCGTCTCTGATCTCAATGCCGCGACGTGCGATCTCGATTGCAATGTTGTGCAAGGTCTTCATGGTCTGTTCTCCGTGGTGGTGGTGCTAGTAAGAGGGTCCGATAAGCCAAACAAGGCGCTGCAGCTGACTGTCATCCGAAAGGCACGGGACACGGTCGACGCCGTCTTCTCTCAACGCCTCGCCAATGCAGACGGCGCTGATCGTCAAGACACCGTCTGAGTCGAGGTATGAGAGCAGGTGCTCAGATACGTGGTATCGGTCTCCAATCCATTGGAGCGCTTCGACCTCAGCGTCAGTGGGACGGTAAAGCATCCCGTATGAGTAGACTGAGCACTCCATGACGCCTTGGAGGTCGTCTGTGCTCATCGCTGCGATTGTCTTGCTTGTGTGAATCATGGTCTCTCCTGATTGGTTGTGAGACCACAGTAAATCCTGCGACAACACAGCGTCAACACAATAACCAAGGAAAAGTGAAAATGGAGACCAGTGCAACGTTCACGGTTCGTCGTCAAAATGGCGGAACAGTGGTAGACTCTGAGCAATCGTGATCAGGGAGCAGTGTGACGTTTATGCAGGTCAGGCCAGAAGACGTGAGAGATTACGGTTCAAGCGCCGCGATCGTGCTCTCAGTGTTGCGTTCACAGGGCTGCACAGCGTCGATGCCAGTGCTGGTTCAATACGCTGCGATAGGGCGCCTGTGTGGACTCGACCAGCGCTCAGTCAGGCGGGGTATCGACAGGCTCACTGAGGGCAAGGCTATCAGCGTCTCGCGGTATCGTCAGCAGCGCTCTCTGATGGTCAAGCTGAGACACTGCGCCGAGGTCGTGACCAGAACGGCAGCAGATGGACAGAACGTCACGACGCAAGTCGACGTCGAATCACTCGCTCAAGAATCCCCCCCATTAAGGCGATTAGACTCCGTAAGGTCGTTGCTTGACGCCCTTGGCTGACGCCCCCGGTCGCCATGGTCAGGCCGTAGCCAACGCGGCTTTGTGATCCGGGCGCGGTTAATGGCCCCGTGCTCAAAAATACGGGCGCGGATGTTGAAGACGCGCGGATGTTGAAGACGCGCCTATCTTGATTACGCGCGAGGCTCGAGTGGCGAAGAAGAAAGACCCTCCAGGCCGTGGGGGGTGATCGTCCCTTGCCCCCGTGGCGATTGCACCAAACACACACCTCCGATCGCTCGCAAATTTTGAGCTCGAGCCCTTAGGGCACCCCCGATGCGTACCAGCACACCGGGGGCAGTCTCAGTGCGTTGGTGCACACAAAGACAGCGCGAGCCGGAGAACAAGGTAAAGAGAGTCACCCCGGCCCTCGCTAGCAGTCCGCCCGGCGGAAGCGAGCTTCCAAGGCGGCGTTGCCGACGCGAGGGTAACATGTCGACTTAAAGTGGTCAACTTTAGAGCAGCATAGCGTTTCGCTGCTTCTGCTTCTCTCTTTCTCATTCAAAAAAGGGAGAGAGAGAAGTGGGAATAGCTGGGGCCATGTGTTCAGCCTGGTGTAGTCCAGTGCGAGAACAAGGCGCACGCTGTTTTCCGCCGCTAGTATAAGAACAGAGTCAGACTCGGGCTGGCGCCCTCGGCTGGATGAGCTGTTCATGCGTGAATAAAAATCTCTCGCTCGCTCATCCGCTACGCTCTGCTGCGCGTTTACGCTTCGCTCGAGATTTTTACCCGGATTGACCCATTTGTCTAGTTGACTACTGTTTCAATATCGCGCAACATGGACCAAGACCACATGCACAAAGAGGATAGTGCTTATGAGCGACTCACCGGGTTCGGTGCGTTCTAAGATCGCAGCCTTACCACTTGACCTTGTCAGCCCAGTACGCGGCAGAGCAGACGCCTTTGGCGATGTTCTTCCTGTGTCTAGCCTTAAAGGACGCGCGCTTCTTCTTCATGCGCTCCGTCTCTCCGGCCTTAGGCTTCCCAGCGGTACTGGCGCCTTGCTCTCCGAACCGGATCGTCTTCAGTTTACCGTTGCAGTTGGCGACGACGATATGACTCTGCTCAGGATGCCCAGGCGTGCGCTTGGGTTTGCCTACTCCGCTGACTCCTGCGGCCTTGAGCTTCCGCTTAGCGGCGCTCTGCCGTTCTTTAGCCATCTACTCGTCACCCATAGAGTCGATGAGACCCTTGAGCTCCGCGTCGTAGGCTTTCCCTTCGTCGGTCTTGGGCTTCCAGGAATCGTACATGTTGACGAGCTTCTGCTTGATCTTGCCCTTGGCGACCTTCTTGCGCGCCTTGCTGCGTTCAGGGGAGGGTCCACCGATGACGATGGTGAGTCCCATGGGTTTACCGTGCGGGTTATCGGAGTGCTTTTTCTTCCCGTAGTCCATTCAGCTCACCTTCTTCCTTGCTGCTTTCATGCGTTGGTAGATGTGGTTGACCAGCGCGTAGTTCTTGTTAGAGCCGCGTTTCCCTGCGGCGTACTTGGCTTTACTCCAGAGCTTCTCATCCCGCTTGGTTTTGACCAGGTTGCTAGGCATCAGGAGTCCTCGTGATCGGCGGGGTCAATCAATACTACCCTACCCCCCCAGAGGCTGTCTTGCCCTTGCTCGACTGGTTCCTCCGTCGAGGCGTAACGGCCCTCGGGGATGTCGTAGATCCAGCTGCTGGAATGGGCGCTCTGCCACTGTGGTTGGCTCCCCTCGGCGCACACTGGAGCGTCTACGATATCGACGGACGCTTCCGAGACACTCTCGAGGGACAGGCGGGCATACGCTCGGTGAGCATTAATGATAGTCTCACGCGGCTCTGGCCACCACACAGTCATGTCGTTGCAAACCCACCCTACGGGCGTGAGCTCGTCCGGTTCGTCCACCGCATCGAGGAACACTGCCGGTATTGGCACACCCTGGGAGCAGTGCTCACCAGGGTCACTTGGTGGGGTGAGGGTGACCGTGGTCGTGTCTACAAGCCCGATGTCCTCCTCTGGATCGAGGGCAGGCTTTCGTTTACTGCGGACGGTCATTCGGACACCTCGTCTCATTGCTGGGCCATATGGCTTCCACAGCCTAGTGATACCACACGGATAGAGTGGACGCCGAGAGGTAAGCCCACTGTTGAGCAGCAGAAAGAGCACCGAGCCATGCTCGGCATACCCGATAACCAGATAGAGCTTTTCCAGGAGAATAGAGATGACTGAACTGACCATCGTTAAAGGCAGCGCAACCGCAACACCCGGACAGCAGCTGGTATGGAAAGCCATAGCGGTCGCCACATCTGCGTGGGTAGACGCAGGTGACGCGCTGACAGACGCGCACGACGGAGAAGATGTCGACCTCGTCGCTGCGCTTGAGTCCACTTACGCGCGACTCGGAATGGCTATCGAGGAGCTACAGGCTATCTCGGAGAAGCTCGACAACCTCTTCCAGGCAGCCGACGACGTCATCAGCACAATCCCTGGTGCGAAATGAAGATGCGCGAAATCTTTGAACGAGCCAGCAGGGGCCATGATACCGTCGAAGTTGGCGCCGCACGCTGGCCAGTGCCAAAGTCGGTGGCTCACTTGTGTACCCCAGAAGCAACCTTATCGACATTACATGGTTTGCGACTAGGAGAAGACATATGCGCTTGTGGGCACCCGGTGGAGGCATCCTCCCTCTGTTCAGCGTGCGGTCGCCCTTACCAAACCCCTTGCTGCACTGAAGGGTGCGACGAATGGGTACACCCAGAGCCAAAAAGCGGCGCAGGGTGGTACCCGCCACCAAGCCAATGCAAGGCATGCACCGCTAAAGCCGAAAGAGCTCTGCGAGAAAGCCGTCTCAACTACGTCCCAAGGCGGCTTCTTGAGGCCTCTGCGGAATATGAGCGCCGAACTGAGCGAGAACCCGTAGACCAGGCGCTCCACAGCTGGATTAACGCCGACATGAACGACTCAATATGGGTCTCGGGGCCGAGAAAGGCCGGAAAATCCACCGCTGCGGCTCGTGCAGTTGCGAAACTGGTCATGAATGAGCGCGTAAAATGCGTGATGTGGCTCGAATATGAGGACTTCGTCAGCGCAGCAAAGCGATGCTACCTCGATGACAACGCCAATCAGTGGAAAATCATCGATATGGCCATGCACGCAGAGTTGCTGGTACTAGATGATGTGTTTCCACAGGTCAGAAAGACCCCAAAGGGCAAGATATTGGGGGTCGAGCGCATGAGCGCGCATGTCGCGCAGACTTTCACTGACGTTCTGCGAAAAAGGCTGCACAATGGCCGGCCAACGCTGCTGACATCCACCCATACGGCCGAACAAGCGCTCGGTCACATGGGTGAACATGTTCTATCCTGGTGGCAGGGGGAGGGTATCGATGCCTGCATTAACCAAGAAGCCTAAACGCGCTGGCCCGCTGACTCTTGGCAGCTATGTCAGGGAACTCAGGGCTGAAAACAAGGTTACTCTGCGAACCCTGTCCAAGCAGACTGGGATCAGCGTCGCATCACTGTTTCGACTCGAGCGGGGAGACCATGTCCCAAGCATACAGAGGGATATCGACGCGCTAGATAAGCTCTGGATTGTGCTCGGTGGCGACATGAACCAACTGCTGTACCTCTCTAGGAGGTGTCCTGTGTGTGAAGGGACGGGCAGAATCAGGGGTTGACGGCAACCTAGCGCGGCCAAGCGCTTTGCCCTATGCTCCGCAAAGGAGGTCTTATGGAAGAGAAACTGAAAAGCCAACTCGAGCAGCTCGGATTGCTCTTTGGCTACCCTCAAGAGGCTGACCACCAGGCACCGCTTGAGGCGGACACAGACGCACTCTACCAGAACGTCCTTCAATCGCTTGTCGAAGCTGGCGCCACCGAGGAAACGGTTGACGACCTGTTCCAAGCCGACATTGAGGAGTACACGCAACAGGTTGAGGCGGTCTTGGCCGCACACACGGTGGGAGGCTGATATGGCGACCCTGCTCGTTCCAGAAAGTTACGCGGACATCAACACTGCGGTGGCAGCTGCTTCTAATGGTGACACGATCAGCATCGCTGACGGCACCTACACCGAGTACATCTACAACACTAAGCAGCTTACCTATACTGGACGCACAACAGACCCGACCGGGGTCGTCATTACAAACGGTGCGAACGCTTACACGATGGTTATCGGAACGGGCTCCGTCGTGACAGGCGTCACAGTTAACTACACCGGAGGTGTAGGCGCCGCTCGTTATGCCATTGTCGGCATGAGCTTTACCGCTGTAATCACAGTGGTAAACGTGCATATCAACACAAACGCTAGCGGCATCGGGCCAAGTGGGTGGGGCACGACCATCGACAGGTGCAAGATTGTATGCACCTACAAGGATGTTGGATACGCGACCTATGGGATATACCAAACCGCATCCGGGTCTGGCACGCCCACGTCTGTAGGCTCAACGCTTGTTCTCGACTTTAATCACGCCCAGATATACGCAGAGAACATTACCGTGGTGAACAGCGTGACATACACAAGCTATGTCAGGAACGCTTCGATCCGAGGCATGTATGCGACCCACCTGTTCAACTGCATTGCAGTGCTGGATGGACCGAACGGATATAGCGGGATCGGCGTGGCCAATGGGGGGTCGTCAACCAACTGTCTGGCGTTTGGCTGGGACGGCTCAAGCTATGGTGACTATACCTTTGGCAGCGGGACGACAAACACCAACAACCTAAGGGGAACCGACGTTACGGCGTCAGGCCAGCCTGTGTTTATCGACTCCGCTAATGACGACTTCCGGGTTGCCCCGGCAGGAGTCGCGTACCACTCAGGCAGCTACACGTTCCAGTCCACGTACAACGCCTTCCTTAACGACCTGGCAGGAACTGCGTTTGACGACCCGCCCTCACGAGGCGCATACGAGCATGTCGCGTCTGGCGGCGGGACAACCACTAACGCCCGGTGTAGGCTCGGGCTCAAACTCGGCATATAGCTCAGGAGAAGCTCATGCAGTTCAATCGCAAAGTTCACGCAAATAGCCCAGCGCTCACGGCGGGTAGTGGGGTGCTTCAGCTCGCCTCCACCGCAGCAGCAGGCGCGTCACTGACGGCTGCCATCGCAACAGCTAACCCAAACGCCAATATCAACGAGGTCAATGGGCTGCTTATCTCGGCCTCGTCAGGCAACCCAGTCTATATTCGGACGACTGGTGGCGCGGATAGCACTGGGGTTTTTATCCCCGCAGGGCAGAACTTGTTTTTGCCTATCGCTGAGTGGCCTGCGGTTGAGCTTGAGTACCAGTGTGCATCGGCCGTGTCGGTCCTGGTCTTCCTCGCGCGCATGCCAAGGTTTAACAACACCTGATGGGTGGTCGCAGTAGTCGGCAGAAGGGTAAGCGCGGTGAGCGTGAAGCCGCGCGACTCTTTACCGATCGGGGCTACCAGGCGCGTCGCGGTGACAGCCAGTCGGCTGGAGCTCGTGAGGCAGACGTCGAGGACACCCAGTTTTGGGTGGAGGTGAAGCGTGGGAAACGCTGCCCCATCAGGAGGGCAATTGCACAGAGCGAGGGTGACACAGATGGCCGTCCCACCCTCGTCCTCTGGCGGGACGATCGCTCAGATTGGCGAATCGACATGGGTGCTGATACCTTCTTTGCAATACTGGATTCTTGCGGACCCTCCGACTGGGTCCTACCATATAAGCCGGACACGGAGGAACGTGATGGCCAAGTCGAAGACTAAAGCTGATGTCGAGAAGGAGCTCAAAGAGGCGCTGAAGGCGCTCAAAGACCTCGAGACGAGCGCGAGCTCAGGTCCAATCGACCTCTCGTGGCTCCCTGAGAAGTCGCAGAAGCAATGCGCCTACTTCCTTGAGCGCGCGTGCGAGAAGCGCAAGTGCGAGCCTGACCGAGTCATCGCTGCGTGTCTCGCTTGGGCTGCGCTCCAGTCGACTCAGCGACATGGTATCCACCGGCTGATGCAGGGCATCGAGTTGTCTCTACGATGCAAAATCTAAAAGAGCTCCGTTACGATCAGTCTCCTTCTGGCCCCTTCGTCTGGCTTATGGACTCGCTGATGGGTGCAGTCGAGGTGTGCGTGAAGGGAGACCCGTCGCTCACCGAGGTTGAGCGGGCCGTTGGTCTTCAGATCACGGCCATCCGAGACACCCAAGAGGCGCTCAAGATGCTCAAGCAGCGACGCATCACCAAGCGTGAGAAGGTCGCAATCCCGCTGCTCAAGGCTTACTTGGGTATGATCAGGGGCAATACCCTGGCCAAGACCTGGGAGAAGGGGCTCGCTAAACAGCACAAGGTGCAGCACAAGATGGACCGGCTCGGCAAAGACACGACCCGGTTCCTCCAGGCGCTCAACCTGGTCAGCCACCCTAAGACACCTATTACAGCTATCGCTCGAACGGTGGGGAAGTTTAAGAACCATGTCGAAGACCTACATTGATCGCTGCGCCGACCAAGTGCTTGAGCACATGGACACCATCGAGGCGATGCTGAGCATCGGGCACACCCGAACAGCTGCAGCAAAGGCTGTTGGCATGAAGCCAACCGACTTCCACAACGTCGTCCGCGAGGGCAAGTCCAAGCGCGGCAAGTGCCACGATATCCTCATCACGGTCCTGAAGGCCGAGGGCCGAGCACAAGTGCGACTTGAGACCATCGTCATCCGAGATGCCGAGGTCAACGTCAAGACCGCGCAGTGGCTGCTCGCTCGGCGCTTCCGGCTCAAAGAGCGTCACGAGCCTGAGATCGATATCTTGCGTAAACTGGACTACAACCGTCTCGACCAAGAGGAGGTCAAGCTCAAGCTGCTCGAAGAGAAGCTGCGGCTGCTCCGAGAGAAGAGCGGTGAGAGCATGTCCTCTGACGATTGGCGCGCAATCATGGATGAGGCCAAGCAAGCCAAAGACCGTATCAAGTCTGTCCATTGAGGCAGAAGCAGCGCGAAGAGCTCCAGCGGTGCGCTTGGGACTTCCCATACTTCTGCGAGAAGTATCTCAAGATCTTAGACAAGCGTAAGAAGCTCGTGCCGTTGGTGCCCAACCCCATCCAGGCGGACTTCGCTGACGTGATGGATAGGCAGCCGTTCACCTACGTGCTGAAGAGTCGTAAGGTCGGCATCTCCACGTTCGTCGCTGCTAAGTTCTTCTGGAAGGCTTTGTTCCGGCCCGGCTTCGAGGTCGCGGTTATCGCGCACACTGAGAAGGCTGTGCTCGAGAACATCGCGCCTATCTACCACCGCTTCTACGAGAACCTGCCGAAGTTCCTCCAGGTGCCGCTGAAGCACCAGACGGTACACAAGCTTCACTTCGCGCACGACAGCCGCATCATCATCGGCACTGCTAACAGCGAAGGTGCCCGTGGTGGTACGCCAGTAGCGCTGCACTGCTCGGAGTTCAGCCGGTACGAGAACCCCGACGACACGATGGCGGCGCTGTTCAACTCGCTGGGTGCAGACCCGGAGGTGGTGCTCGAGACCACCGCCAACGGCATGAACTTCGCCTACACCATGTGGATTGACGACGAGCTCGAATACCACAGGGTGTTCTACCCATGGACTGAAGACCCGGACTGCGCGTCACCGAAGCACAAGTACAACACGCCTGATGAGATACAAGAGCTTGTCGATGAGTTTGAGCTCACCGATGAGCAGCGCAACTGGTTCACCGAGACCTACAGGCTCAAGTGCAACTCGAAGATGAGGATCCTCCAGCAGGAGTATCCCATCATTGCTGACCATGCGTTTGTGTCTTCAGGTGGTCGCTTCTTCCATGCGTCATACCCAGGTGGAGACCCGGAGCCTGGATACATTACATACGCAGAGCCTCAGAAATGGCACACGTATGTCATGGGCGTTGACACCGCAAGCGGGGCCGATAAGGGAGACTACTCGGCCTTTTGCGTCATCGACGTGACCGACCCAAAGAAGATAAAGACGGTGGCTACGTTCTACGACCGCATCATGCCACGCGCCTTTGGCAAGCGGGTCTTGGCGGAGGCCTTGAAGTGGAAGGCCTTGGTTGTGCCAGAGGCCAACAGTTACGGTCTGACCATCATCGAAGAACTCAGGCTCAAGAACTATCCGTACATCTATCACAAGCTCGACCAGAAGGACGGCGAGAACACTTGGACAAAGAAGTACGGCTTCTGGACTGACCGCGCGTCACGCCCTCTGATGCTGTCTAAACTCTATGAGGCGCTATACGACGGAGTCTTCGACGGCTGTGATCGGAGATTCCAAGGTGAGGCCAACCACTTCACTTACTCATCGAAGGGCAAGCCTGAGGCGCAAAGTGGTCACCATGACGACATGGTCATTGCCACAGCGCTCGCGGTTTACGGCTCACACCAAGCGTCGATTGTGCGCGAAGACAGAATGAACGAGAAGCCTGAGAATATACGCGAGAGCTTGCAGTTCGAGCACAGGACAGGCAGAAACTATTCAGACGACTGGGACGACTGGTATGGTGATGACGTCAACAAGTCGTACCCTCTAACAATAGAGGGGTCTTACTAGCCTGGCAGGGCGTTAAACATGCGAGGTAGATAATGGGTATCCTAAGCGAAGAACGTTTCAATGAAATGGTAAGCCGACTCGAGGGCAACGAGCCCGCTGAGGAGGCTGTCGAAGCTCCAGAGGTATCCGCAGATTCGTCCGAGCCCTCCGAGGACGTTAAAGAGGTGGAGAGCGATTCGTCTTCAGACACCGAGGACGTTAAAGAAGAGGTGGAGACGCAGGCGGATAGCGCAGAGGTCGAAGCTCCAAAGACCCCTGAGCACATTCCTTACAGCCGTTTCAAAGAGGTTAACGATAAGTTCCGTTCTCGAGACGAGGACCTCCAGCGTGCGATGCAACGCATCCAAGACCTGGAGAAACTCACGCTTGCACAGCAACCGAAGACCCATCAGCCCCAGGTTGAGGAGAAGTCTGAGGACGCATGGCTGAATGAGATTTTTGGCGAGACCGAAGATCCGGCAGCCAAAGCCATGAAGCAGATGCGCGATGAAATGCGCTCAATGCAGCAGTGGCAGCAGGAGAGGACAGAGCATCTCGTAACCGCTCAGCTCGAAGCTGAGATTGCAACGGCAGTAGAGAAGAACCCTGACGTCAAGGCAGCCGAGCTTTGGCAAGCAGTGGCGGCAGATGGCGCTATCGACATCGACAAGGCGGCTTCGTTCATTCAGAACCACCGCAATGAGATGCGACAGCAGTACAGGAGCGAGGCAAACTCTGAGATTGAAGAGCTCAAGGCCAAACTGGCTCAAGCGGAAAAGGCTGCTGAAGAGCAGAAGACCTTCCGCCGACCCAGTGCAACGGCTGCGGCTCCGACTCCAGAGCAAGGCAGGCCTCGCAGCATCGCCGACGCCACCGCAGCGTTTGCTGAAGCGCTTAAGGAGCGAGCGTCGTTCTAACCAATCTTTAATGAAGGAGAGGCATCATGCCAGCAACAGTAGGCATTAACGGAGCCGGCACTTTCGGCCCCATGCTCAAAGAGTTCTATCAAGGCCCAGTGGCCGAGCAGATCAACAACCGTGTCTGGATGCGCGAGTACTTCCAGAAGAAGTCGAAGGGCTGGACCGGTAAGCAGATGGTCATCCCTGTCCACGTTGGGCGCAACAGCGGCGTTGGCTTCCAGGGCGAGATGCCTGGTTTGCTTCCGACCGCCGGCCAGCAGCAGTATGCGGACCTCCGCATCAACAGCCACAGCTCCTACGGGCGCTTTCAGGTCAGTGGTCTCGCGATGGACACTGCCACGACGGCTGGTGCTGGCGCTTTTGCTGGGGTTATGAGTGAGGAGATGGACCGCCTCGTGCGCGATGTCTCCAACAACGAGAACGCCATCAACATCTTTGGTGGTCCGACCAAGGGCTTCCTGAATGAGCGTCGCGGCCTTGGCAACGACACAACTGGTGCCCAGACCGCCGCGCCCACCAACGTCAGCGCTGCCAACGCCAATGCTATCTGGCAGTATCAAGGGGACTTTAGCTACTTCGACGGCTCGCGCACTGGCGTGGCGGTGGACCCTGCCGTTGCGGCGTCGTGGGTGAAGGTGCGGCTCTACCGCATGGACACCTACGCTGAGATCTTGCCGGTAGACGCAGCGACAGAGTTGGTGCCCTCTGCTAACCCCAACATCTTCGTTACAAACTTCAGCGCCGATCGAACCAACCCGACGATTACGCTTCGGCTTGGTTGCGACGACGCAGCCGCGCAGACGTTCACAACTGCTGGTGTTGGCGGGCAAGCAGCTATCTCTGTGGTTATCGCAGAGAGCGCCGCTGTTGGCGGCAACTTCCCAGTAGACAACCTGGGCGCCCAGTTTGGTCAGGACTCCCGTGTTTGGGCTACAACTGTGTTGGGTGATGGTGCTCAGAACATCATCAACAACCAACCACGAGGTCTCTTTGAGAACCTCGCCAGCCCGACGCACTTCGGCAACGACCGGACGACGGCGACTGGTGGCGCATCTTCCATCCTTCAGAGCACTATCGTCACGCACGACGTGGGCAACGGAGACCGTACCAACGCTGGTGCGGACCTGAGCCTCGAGCGCTTGCAGTACATGATGGACATCCTGATGCAGGACGCGGGTGTCGATGCGGACGTGATGGTGATGAACGCTCTCATGCGTCACCGCTACACGGTGCAGCTGACTGGTGTTCTGGGGTCGTATCAAGCGGCTGGCGATGGCTCTTACTCCAACGTCTCGGTCGACGGCTCAAGCGGCAAGCTGATGGAAAACCAGCAGAACCTTGCCTACGGCGGTGTGAAGTTCCAGTACGACCGGCACTTCCCTGTCTCGACCATCGCGCTCTTGCACAGCAAGGATTGGCTCTTGGCGGAGCTTGCTACCGGACAGTTCGCTGACGAGGACGGGAACATCCTCTTCCGCGTAACTGGCCAGGACGCCTACGAGGGCTTCTGGAAGCACCGGTACAACATCTGCTGCAAGCGGCCTAACGCTCAGGTGATCCTGACTGGCATTACGCCTACCTAGCCCCCCGGCAAGGTGTAGAGGCGCAGCGTCGTTCCCCTTGGCGCTGCGCCTCTTTCTATATATGCAAACAATCTTCTACTTCATCGCGTCTGTTGTGCTCATCGAGGCTGGCTACTTCTTGTGGCTGCTCATCGACAGAGAGCGATCTCTGCGGCAAGATGATGTTGCTGATATAGGTTTGCTCGACTCTATTCGGGAGGAGTTTCGCGATGGTTAGTTTTGCAGATCCTCAGAGGGCGGCTCAGATACGCCAGCAAGCAGCGCAAAAAGCGCAGCAGGCGCATGAGTCTAAGTTTGGCTTTGACGACTTCCTTACTAAGATCTTGCTCCCGGTGGGTCTTGGTATCGCAACCGGGGTGACCGGAGGGCTGGCAGCCCCAGCGGCGGCTGGAGTTGCAGGCGCTGTAGGGGCAGGGCTTTCCGGCGCTGCCGGAGGCATGGCTGCTGGCCAACAGATTGGCTCTGGCATTGAGAGCCTAGCAGATGGCAACACTGGTGCAGGTGTGGGCCAGCTTGTTGGTGGATTGGCCGGCGGTGTTGGAGGGCTCTTGCCCGCACCTGAAACAGCCCTTCAGGGCCAGCTGGCGGCTGCGGGCAGAGCACTGCCTGGCGTTCCAGACTATCAGCTTGCCATGCCAGCCATGAGGCCTCGGCCAACTGGCGCAAGATTCTTCTAATGGCAAAGTTTCCAACAGACATGCAGTCGCGCATCTCTCGCTCAAAGAGTGAGCGCACTAGGCAGGATAGAGAGTGGTCAGCTGCTATTCGAATGCTGCGCGGAGACCAGTGGCTGTATTGGGACAAGCGAGCCAAGCGCTATGGCGAGGTGCCTCGAGCTCCACAGCAGGTCCGCGTCACCGTCAACCAGATGATGAACATCGAGCGTAGCATCCTGGCTAGGTTGACGCTCAACACGCCGACTCCGGTGGTTATCCCGGCAAGCGACACCATTGACGACATCACTAAGGCCACGGCTTCAGAGATGGCGCTCAGGTATTTCTGGCTTTCCGATAAACAGACACGCAAGTGGCAAGAGTGCATCCGGTGGATGTGCCAGACAGGCAACTGCGGACTCCACACCTACTACGAGCCAGCATACGAGGTTACAAAGGCCGCCGACTCCATGCCAGGTGACGAGGAGCTTGAGGGGCCGAAACCTGACAAGGTTGTTGGCGGCAAGAAGGTCATGGGCAAGGTGCGTTGTGATGTCATCAGCCCGCTGAACATGTTCTACGAGCCAGGCGTTCACTCGCCGGACGAAGCCCGGTGGGTTGCTATTCGGAGCTACTCAACGAAGGCCGAACTCAAGGACACCTATCCTGACAAGGCTGACAAGATTGAGCAGTTGAGCCCTGACTCACAAGAGCACAGGTACGCTTTTCAGGACTATGTCCCCGATGGCCGACTTGAGGTCTACGAGGTCTATTGGAAAGACGGACGACACGCCATCCTGTGCGGGGACTTGTACCTGCAAACAGAGTTCAGTGAAGACGTGCGAGACACCTTCCCTGTGCGCTTGGTGCGATACCATGTCATCGAGGGAGACCTCTGGGGCCAGGGTCCGATGGTCCAGATCGCCGACCTCCAACAGCTGTACAACCGCACTCGAACGCAGATCCATGCGAACGTGCGCCTTATGGGCAACCCGCCTTGGCTGATCCCGCGCACCGCTGATGTCCGAAAGGGCACCATCATGAACAAGCCTGGCGGCGTCATCCGGTTTACACCTGGTGGTGGAGCGCCCTCGCCAGCGGCGCCACAGCAACTTCCGGCCCACGTAGTCCGAGAGCCGGCCCTTCTGCGCGAAGAGATGAGCGACGTTGCCGGTGCTCACGGGGCCACCCTTGGACGACGCGAGGCTGGTGTTAAGAGCGGGGTGCATGCTCGGACGCTGACGCAGCAGGACTCAGCCCAGTTGCTTGCAACCCAGCAGGAGGTTGTGGCTGCGGTTGAAGACACCATGATGACAGTGCTCATGTTGATGAAGCGGCACTACACCGAGCGGCGAGTCATCAAGATGCTGGACAGCGCAGGAGCTCCGGCGTGGAAGGCTATCTCGAACACTGACATTGTCGACAACCCTGAGATCTATGTCGACGGCAACACGCTCTTCAAACTCGACGCTGCCAACCGTGAGTCTCGAGTGCTTGAGATGACGCAGCTCGGACTCATGACGCCTGAAGAGGCGCGAGACGCGATTAGCTTCCGCACCTTCGACAAGCGCATCACTGAGGAGTTTGTGCAGATCAGCCACTTCAGGGACATGCTGCAAGCGGTCATCTTGGGCGAGAAGATCCAAGTGCTGCCGACAGACAACCTGGACGCCTTTACAAAGGTGTTCACCGAGTTTGTCCAGTCGCCTCCGTACTACGACCTTCCGCCAGGGACTCAGGACTACATCGCACAGCTAATCGTTGATGTCAGCATGTTCGGAGCCCCTGAGCAGCAGTGGCAAGCCGCCTCAGACATTAAGACGGTTGCGCCGCACCAGTCGCCAAAACAAACCGCGCCACAGATGATGCCGATGGCGCAGGCAGCGCCGCCCATGGACCCAATGGAGCAGACCCCGATGCCAACAGAGGGTCAGAACCTGCCGGGACTACCTAGCGCTATCTCGTCTATGCAGGGAGGCGGAGGATGACAGTCGCCGAAGTAGCAGCCATGTTCCGAGTGTACATGGATGAGCCCGACAAGACCTTTGTCAACGACGCGCAGCTGTCGACATGGCTTGCGAGCGCTTATGACGACTTTAGGTCTATCGTCACAGAGATGGACCCGCACATCTATCTGCGCCAGCAGGTGTATTCGCTGTCGAACGCAAGGACGCTTGACCTTGCCACCTCGGCGCCGGCCATCCTTGGCTCAACAGCTGCCGCCGGCACCAGGCTTTACCAACTCGTGAACATCTACACGATTGAAAGCACGACGCAGCCGAACAACATTGTCGCGAGCCTTGAGCCGTCTCTGTCGGTTACAAGCACCTACGACTCCAGGTCGAACTACACGCTTCAGGGGACGCAGCTGACGTTCCCAGAGGCGGTGACGATGGACATCAGGATTGACTACATCCCTGAGCCAAACATCAACTGGGCCGGGCTTGGCGCCTCTTACATCGACGACCTCAACAGGTTTCACGACATCATCGCGCTGCTTGCGTATCTGCAATACGCGATCGTTGACGTAGCTCCGAACAACGAGCTCAACGGGCAGCTAGCGCGCCGCATTGAGCAGCTGCGGTCGTATCTCGAGGGCCGCGCAGGCGGGATTGTGGAGCGCGTCGTTGACGTAAGGTGGATGTAGATGGCGGTTAAGTACGACGAGGTGGAGGTCCTCGGAGGGGGTATAAAGTACGACCGCCCATCCAAGGGGAGCTTCGCGCTTAACCTAGTGCGCCGCCACGGTGCGTGGGAAGTGCGCCAAGGTTTTGGTCAGCTTGCTCAGTACGACACCCGCATTACTAACAACATTGTGCCCGATGGCGGAAGCCCTATTAATGGCAACTGGGGATATCAAAAGCACCTCGGTAGCTACATCATGCAGACGGACTTTGGCCACGAGCAGATAATCAGCGTGTTTAAGGCCAGGGTGTACACGTCTGAAGTCGACAACAAGCGCGCCCAGATTGCCAATGTCTACGTCGTTAGCATCTACGACACGACAACTCGAGAGAGGTGGGAAGAGCCGCTATATAGGCACACGTCTGAGTCTGGCCTGAACAACAAAGATAACCACCTCAGGAAGGGGCACTACGAGACAAACAGGAACAGGGACTACCAGGCTTGGGTTGTTGCGACTTCCGAAGAGACGTTTTCGTTCGCAGAGATACGAGACACTGTCTACTTTGGCTCACCTGGCACTCAGTTGTATGCGTATACCCCATGCACTTTCCGTGGCAACCGCCGGAGGTTTGTGTCCGGGGCGCACGACCATGAGTGGTCGCCTCCATATTCTGAGTCGTCGATGGTCTGGAGGGTGCGGCCGTCTCCAGGTGCAGACATCGATGTTTACGGTGTGGAGGGGTACAGGACGTCTTCAGGCATCCCGTCCCCCCAGGCTCTTATTGCGTGGGGCGGAAGGCTTGTCATCGCGGGCAACGACAGGGAGGTGTTCTTTTCCCAGAAGGACATGCCCACGGCGTACATCGACCTTGATGTTGTTGTTATCCCAACCGAGGGCTCAATCACTGCGATGGCGGCCATGGGCCAAAGCATCTACGTGTTCACCGAGACAGAGACATTCTTCTACCAACCAGCGACAAGGTCTGGCGACCCGCTTGCGTCACAGGGGATGGAGGCTGTGCTGGTGTCTGACACCATCGGGTGCGTGTCGCAATCGTGTGTGACCAAGACAGACAACGCCGTCGTATGGGTAAGCAGCACTGGCGTCCATGTCTCCGGGACGCCAATGGATATCCAGACAATCTCAGACCCGATCGCTCCATTCTTCACCGACTTCCTGACAGATCCGATGACCACGTTCTTTGCTGCACAAACAGCGCAGTCGGGTTCAATCAATCCGAACCTAAAGCAGCGGAACAGCGTCATCACTCCAAACATGTCAGGCGCGTCATCCACTTATAGTGAGAAGCTCTCGGCGCTGCTCATCACGCTCCCTGAGGAGAATGTCACTCTGTGCCACTCTGGCGGTGAGTGGTCCATGTGGACGTATCAATCCAACACGGGCGAGGATGCGTTTGTGCCCGATGTCGGGGCCGGCGCGGTAGAGCGCATATCTTACCCGTGGCTCTTGTGCAGGGACCAGGGCTTGTACCTTGTAGGCTCTGTTGATTCCGGGTCTTTCTACGACCAAGCGAGGTACGCAGGCACCGTAGATGTCAATGATGACGCTACCTCTCGGTCAGCGTATCTTCTTGAGTACGGTCGCGGCGGAGCTATCGACAGAAGCGTTGACGACGAAGACGAGCGCGCGCTGGCGGGCAAGTTTGTTTACCACGCGACCGGCGCTGTTACGAGTGCGTACACACCCATCCTTGTTTTGGGCGAGTGGTTGCCTGTCGAGCAGCGGTACAAGTTCCAAGGCCTTTCGTCTGGCGCCCCGACCGGGGAGTCGGCTCCCTCTGCGCCCAATAAGACGTTCCTTGTGCCTGTTTATATTGTTCCGGGGCCAAGCATTACCGGCGCCGCGACGGTCAACCAGTATCATCGGATTAGGATACGGTTCTTCTTTGACTCGACGAAGTGGCGCCCAATCTTTGACGACGCGACAACGTCGACAGACATTAGTCTGATATACCCGCCAGAGCGCATGGCCTCGTCAGCTGGGTGGGTAAAGCGCAAGTGCGAAGATGGCGCTGGTGCAGCCGCCAGGAACGGCCTTGAGATTAACCTTGAGTGGCTCGGGTCAAGCGGGGGGCACAACCTTGGGCCAGCCATGAACGTGGCCCCGAGTAAGCTCAACCTGTTGTGCTACATCCCAATGATGACCATTGCGGATGCAGATGTTTCAGGCATGGGCATCACTAGGCCGCAGACCGCTCCTGCGGGATATATTAATACTTTTTGCGAGGTTGAGGACGGTGATGTGCCAACAACATACCAGGCGCCAGAGGTGCTGGTGTGGAGGCAGTGGCGGATATTTAACACAAACAAGGAAGACAACGTTTCAAGGCCGGTGGACTGGGCCTACATGTCTGAAGATGTTGGTCTGCCTGAAGACGCTCGAGTCAAAGGCAGGGGTGTGTCCGCAAGGCTGTTGAGCCACGGTGTCGGCACTGACGTTACTGGGTCGTGGACGCAGAGCATATTCAACACCATGCTCGCGGCGGACCTGAAGACGTGGACGCCGCAGGTCCTGGACTACCTTGGCAACCCGGCTTCATACACGGGCCCGGTGAGCATTAAGAGCAACCTGTACCCAACGCCTGAGGCGCACAACACCATTAGGGACAGGGTTCAAAATGGCTCAGGGACGCTTATCAAGCCAACGTATGACTCGGGGGCCGTGTATGGCGACCCGGCCACGCATTCATTCCAAGCGAACACGTACCTCATCGGCGACGAGCAGGTGGATGAGATCACCACTTCCGAGTCCATGAAGGGCAACAGTGTTGCAATGATGCTGTTCGGGTTTATGCGAAACCCGGCAGAGCGACTCAAACTCGAGAGCGTTAAGCTGCTCTTCCGCATAGTCGGCGCTGGTCGACGGAGGAGGGGTAGATGAGCCTGAACGAGATCTGGTTAAAGAAGAGAGCCAAGGCAAGGGTCGACACTGGCGAGGCAAAGGACGCGCCAGCTCCGGCAGCGCAGGGTTTTAACGATATTGTCCGAAGAAAACTCGGGGACATTGCGTCTGCGCTAAGGCTTACGATGCCCGGCTCGACGTTCAAAGAGACGCGCGTGGCCAACAACACCTTTCTGCTTGCCCCAGGCGGATACGGTGGCGCTACGCTGTCAAAGACCTTGTCGGAGATGCACGCAGTGTCGCCTGGAGCTCGCATGGACAGGGGCCTTAACCTTGTCGGCTCTGCGGTTATTGATGGCGTCTTGCTCGCAGGCTCTGGACCAGAGGGGTGTGCGGTGGTTAGGAGCACGGCCACGGTGATATTCAGGGGATGCACCTTTGAGAGGCCGACTGACTCGGCCCAGTCAATGGTGACCGTTGAGGCCAGTGGCCGGGCGATCTTTCTTGGTTGCGTCTTTAGGGGTAGTGGGACGACAGCGCTGCCGATGATCTCTCACGGTGGCCCTGCCGCAAACGTGCAGGTAGCGTTCTGCTACAACGCAACTGGGAACCCCACGTTGTTCACCCCCGGCACCGCTACAGGGACAGGGAATATCTGATGGCTTGGAAGCGGCACACGCGCAACCTTACGAAGGAAGTGTTCTATGACGGCACCACGATCGATGGCTCGCGCTTGGAGAAAGCGCTTGGCGATATCGAAGAGGGCGTCAACAACGTCCAAAAGGGCAACACCAGGCAGCGCTTCGTTGCGACGCAGTATCACGCGGGCTTTAACCCTCAGATGGAGCTCGGTACTGACAACACGCACAGGTGGCCATGGCTTGACGCCACAAACAACAAATCGCCGGTCGGGGGAGGCCTGCCCGTCAGTAGTGTTTCAATGCCAGAAAACGCTCCGTACAACTTAAAGAGGTTCAAGGGCATAACTGTCCCAGGCATCGATGACGGGATTCAATCCTCAGATCAGTTTGCTTGGACGCGAACGCTTTATTTTGACAAGCCGGTGATTCTCTACGGCGTAAGCGTGCTGCTGCAAAACGACCTCGGGGTTACCGCGGATAGACCGTTTCCGGGGACGAGAGATGCAGCGAGCGCCCCTGCGTACACCTATACCGGGGGGGCAACCGGCGCATCTGTCCCCGGAGGACTCTCGGCAAGCTCAAACACAATAGACTTGCCCATTGTCCTCGATGTCATGAACCCTGGCTCCCCAGAGGACGCCGAGTTGACTGACGTTGAGTACACAAGGACCCTCCTTGAGATCAACGAGGAAACAACGTCTGCGCTCCAACCGAACTCAAGCGGCGTTGGCTGGGCGGATTTTCAGCCGACGTATGACTCGGTGGACGTTGCCGACGCGAGGCCCCTATATGGAAGGCTGTTTGAGCACCGGGACCTGAATATACCGATTCACGAGAGGGCGAGGGTGCGTCTTGCGATCGTGCTGCCGCTCTACGACAACACCAGTGACGGGTTCACGTATGGCTCATGGGGTTTCGACCCGTGGTACCTCCAGGGATGGAGCGTCACTATTACGGTGCTCGAGGAGGTTCAGACCCTGTAATGGCCAAGATCACACGCAGCAAACTGGCCCGTGGTGCCAAACTCCTGAAGGAGCATGTCTTTGACCCAATGATCTCGGCCCAGAGCCAAGCTACGTCGGCAAACATTGAATCGGACCAGCGCTCTGGTCCATACGCACCGTTCCGAATAAACCTGTCGGTGCCCTTTTTGGACAGACTAAGCAACAAGACAGCCTCTGAAATACCAGACTTTGTAACGGGACACTCTAATGGGCCGTTCCATGCCATTCCGTTCATGCTCCCGCCATTCCAAGAGCAACTTTCATTCAGCACGTCAGGCGCGCGCGGCGGACGCGCTGTCCAAGTGTCGGACAGCATGCCTGAGGTTGTCTTGGACGAAATCTCGTTTTCGTTCGACCAGCGTCTAGAGCCAGCTGCGATTGTTAGCAACTGGGACGGCGCCCCAACCGGCGACGATGGGGAGGGCATTTACCAGGGGCTCACTTCGTATGAAAGATCTGACCGGCTAACGATTGACCTTGCGGTCATGGAGAAGATGCCGACGTGGTTTGAAGGCACGCCAAACCCGACAAACTTTCTTCCCGGACGTGTTGTTTGGTCTGGGAGAATCAACGCGCTTGATGTTCAGGATGGCTTCTTTCGCCTTAACCCGTGGGTGAGTTCCTCGATCAATGAGGTCATCGACCCCTTTAAGACCTACGTGTTTACCATCTCGGCCCCCAACCTGGGGACTGGGCCGATATCAGATGTCGCTGCGCGGACAGATGTCACCCTTGTGTCCATTGAGGTGTCGCTCAAGTTCCTAACGAAACTGACGGCGCGAGACTCGGGGACGCGGATTCAAAACATACCGAAGCGCCACGACGGACTGCCTAACGATAACATGACGCTGGTCGAAAGGCTGGTCACCACGGGGGCCGGGCAGAACTCGGCTACCGCAAGGCCGCTGATTAACACCCCTGGGATGGCGGTGGGCCCTGGCAACCCCATATCGGCAAACAACGCAACCGTAGGCGTGCAGACGTCAATGGCCGTAATCGATGAGATGTCGAGGCGGAAGTTCCAAGGTGGATACAAGCTAGACTCAGACCTCCCCATGATTGAGGAGCTCAAGGATACGGCGGCGTACACCGTCATTGCCGTGCCGCTGTTCAACAACATGCAGTTTGGCGGGTTGTGCGCCCAGGACTTTGGCGACATGCCCTACATCGGTTCAACCGGTGCGAACAAGTTTGCAATCGACCGCAGGTATATTCCGATTGAAAGCCCCATGACCATTCACCATGTGCTGTTCACTTACAGTTGGATGCCTTTCTACCGCAAACAGTCTGGCGGGGCGGGTGGTCCTCAGTCCATCGACGGACTGCCATACAATACTCCTGGGGCGGCATATACGCCCATGCAGCTGACTGTTGGCGTGGGCATCGGCATGGGCATGCGGGGTGACTCGTTTGGCTACCAACAGGTAGCCGGCCCCAAAACGATACAGGCGCCGGGCACACCGTCGTGGTACGGTGCAGCGGTTGACCTCATCCAGCACGGGCAGCCGGAAACTCTTCCGCAAACGGGTGAGAGCGCTGATTGGAACGCCGGCACTCGGAACCCGTGGAACATTGAACTCCATGCAATGGACTTGGTAGGCACTGGCTCGCCGAGCCTTAACGGGATGACGTCGCAAGGCGAACCCGTGTTTGTCGGTCGCGGCTCTTCTACGACTGGCTCGCGCCAAAATATTGCCGGCGCACCGTCTGCTGTTGCGGGGGGAGAGCAGTGGATTGAAGTTCGGGCAAAACTTGGAGACCCAACACTGAGCCCCGGTAGTTATGACGCCACGTCAATGATGGTCGGCGCTGGGGGTATTTGGGTGTACATTATCGGCAAGACACACTTGGTGTGAGGTAGGTCATGAGTTCAAGCACAGAGGGCGGCGGCATTAGCGTTGCGCCATTCCTTGCAGGCAAGTCACAGCAAGACATTCTTGGCGCTTTGTCGGCGCAGACTGCGGAGGCCAGGAAGGCCGCAGCCGCTCAGAAGGACTTTGGCAAGCAGGCTGGCACTGCCATCAGGCGCGCGGCTGACGAGGCGAACAAACTCTCTCGAGCGCAGGTTGCGCGCGGAGTTGCGGCTGCAAGAGGCTCCGGCATCGCGACGGGTGGTGGGCTTGCTGGCCTTAGCGGCTCGACAGCTGTCAACGCCATGAGGGAGCAGATGGCGGCAGCCGCTCAGGCAGAAGCTGGCGCTGTAAGCGCGGAGCAGGCGGCTGAGAAGGCGTACTTTGACATGCGCGAAAAGGCTGCCCTCGCTGCCTCTGAAGAAGCGGTTAAGCGTGGCGAGCTCAAGTCGGGCCAGCAGGGAGCCGGCATGGCGTTTGTCGATGAGATCGCGCTCATCGAGAATCAGTACGAGTCTGGTCAGATCAACGAAGAGCAAGCGGCTGCGCAGATTGCCGGCAAGGCGAAGTTCCTCGACCCGAACGACCCGACCCAGAGAACCGCGCTTAAGCAGTCCTTTAACCAGCTCTGGATGATGGCAACAGAAAGCCCGGAGAGCGCCCCGGGCGATGCGATGCTTGAAGCGCTCTTATCCGCTGGCATTCCAGTTGAGCAATTGTTTGCATCGTGGACCGGCGGCACGGATAGCGCAAACACCAATGCGTTCTACAACATGGCGATGGCGGTATATAATGCGAACAGGCCAGCTGGGACTGAGGAGCTAAAGGTCGGGTTGCCTGGCTCTAGTGGGTGGGACGTCGACAACGGTGCTGCGAGCAAGGCGGCCATTGAAGCCGCCCTGATGTCAATCCAGCCGCAGGCGGGGGCGTAAACATGGCGCGCATCCTTCCTGACATCTCAGCAGCCACCGGCCCGCTGACCCCTACTCGCCAGCGCTTCTTCAACAAGGTGCAGAGCGACGAGGACAAGGCGCTCAAGATCATGCAAGCCATCAGCGGCGGTGTGCGCACGGCCTCTGACTTGTACGATCTGGGCTCTAACATCTATCAGACGTACATCAAGGAGACGCCAGAGGAGGCGCTGCGTCGTCGTCAGGAAGAACTCGGAGATGCAGAGGCGCGTCAGAATATTGCCAGGGGCGTGTTGGGCGGCGGCATGGGTGCTGAGAGGCCAGACCTGCGTCCGTTTAACGAGGCGCAGGAAGAGTTCGCGCAGGACTTCGCAGCCACCGACCAAGAGACATTTATCCCTGGCAGAACAAAGCCTGCGCCCTTTGCGCAAACTCCACAAGGGGCTCTCGACTACCTTGGTCCTCCAGCGGAGGCCGCTGCTCCTGCGCCCGCGACTACAATGCTTGACGAGTCTGAAGTTATTGGAGACCTGGGCAAGCTCGGCAGGCTGTTGCCACAGTACGCAGCACAGCGCGGCATGAACGTTGATGAAGTGCGAAAGATGGTTGCCACGGGTGACTGGCAGGGCTTGGGGCCCGGCAGCACAGAGACGTTTGGGCGGTATCTTGACCGCATGCAGGAGTCGGGTCGGTTTGGGGGTGGCCCTCCCGCGCCGCAACCGCAGGCCCCGGCGGCTGCCGACCCTGTAATCACCAGGTATGAGCAAGCGCTCCAGAGGGTCGCCCAGGCTGGAAGGCCAGAGCTTGTGGAGTATCTCGCCAAGAAGTCTGGCCAAGTAGCTGCAGAGAGAGGCAGGCCAGACTTGGTGCCCCAGATGGACGCAGTCACCGCAAAGTACAGAGAGAACTTGACGCCTCGAGCTCAAGCCACCTTGGATTACATTCAAAGGCCCAAGCAGCAGCAGTTCTTGCGGGAGCCCAGGACCGCTCAAGAGTTTGCCATGGGGCGAGAGAGCGGCAGGGAGTTCTCTATTCGAGAGCTGAACATGGCCTACAACTCCTTGTGGCGGCAAGGTAAGCAGCAGGAAGCGGAAGACTTGGTTCGACTGGCTGGCGCTGCAAAGGACATCGGACAGTTTGTGCAAAGCGGTACAGACTCACCCGTCCTGGTCAGGGCGCGAGCTGAAGAAGCTGTGGCTAAGATGGCCAAGGGAGGTGCCGACAGGCTTTCCTCCGCTCAGGCTATTAGCCTTGCGAGGCTCAAGGGTAGCCGCAGAGGGAGTAGTAAAAGTCGCGGTGGCCGAACAGGTGCAACCAAACCAAAAGGGTCGCCCAAAGATCCAACCGCTGAGGAGCGACAAAGCAAAGAGTTTCTAATCGTTGCTGCTGAGAGAGGAATCCAGCAAGCTCGCAACCTGTATTACAACTCAAAAACCAAAAAGGTCACAGACGTAACACAGCAGAAGATAATCAACGCGGCGCGCACCATCTTGAAGGAAGTTAAAAAGGAGAGGTTTAAAACCTCACCAGCTTACGAGTTGGTTAGGCAGCAGTTTGGCCAAGACTTTTACGAGACCGCTGCTACCGAGAAGGTAGTGTTGGAGGAGGCGTCCGCTGCGGAACAGGCATTAAGCGAAGCAATAGGGCTCGCCATCGAAGACTTTGGCGACAAGATGAAGGCAGCCGACAGCCGGATAGCCGAGATGGAGAAGCGGCGCGACAAGCTACCCAAGAGTTCAGACCCGCAACCTGGTGACTACACGCTTCCTGAGACCGCCAAGAGCCTGAACGAGTTCAAGACGCTGGCCCCGGATGATGTCAAGAGCCAAACAGCCGAGATCAGGAAGCGAAAGGCGGCGCAGGTCAAAGAAAGGAAGTCGCTAGACGAAAATATCACAAGGGCAAAGAACGCACTGCGAACCCTTAAGGGCAAATAAACGTGGCAACCGTGCGCCAGCTTGCTCAAAGGCTTGCGTCCCAGGGCGTAACGAGAGAGCGCTTTGTTGAACTCATGTCGAGCTTTGGCATTGACCCGCTTGACCCAGCAAGCCAGGACATCGAGGTCTCCGAGCAGTTTGCCTCTGCGCCCATGATCCCAAACGAAGGCCCTCAACGTGGAGCTCCGCTGACGTTTGACCAGCCAGCCGCGTTTGACTTCCAGCAGCAGGCACCCGTTGCACCTCAGCCTGTACCAATGCAGCAACGCCCGCTGCCATACGCGACAGACGTGCAGCGGCCTTTTGAGGCACCGCCAGGGCAGGCCGCCCTTCGCAACCAACGGGTAGAGCCGCAACCATCCGACGTCTCCGATTACCTGACCACATACGGCAAGCCAGAAACAGGCTCGCCCGCGTACTACGGGACGGGCTCGCTTGAAGACGTTGCGAAGTACGGCTTCGAGCCACTACCAAGAACGCGCGCTTTTGCTGAGGCCGAGAGCAGGCCTGATACACCGCTTGTTTCGGCCGTAAAAGGCGTACTAGCGCCAGAAGAAGACCCAGGCTTTGAGCGTGCTCGAGAACTTCAGAGCGGCTTGAACCCGTACCAGAAGGCAGCTTTTGGAGACATACCAAAGGTTGCCGCAGCTCGCGGCCAGGCTCTTCTCACAAGGGTGGGTGCCCTGCCTGGTGTTGCCGCCGGGGCTGCAACAAGCTACGCCCTTGAAGGCATTAAGGCAGCCAGCCCAGACGAGTGGCAGTCGAACGAAGACATGTCTATTGCGGGCATAACGATGTCGCCTGAAGAGCGTCGCGGCTGGGATAGGCGCTTTGCTGAAGAGGACATGGCATCGGTTGACCTGTTGGACGAGATTATCTCCGACAGTGTCATGCGAAGCGAGACCAGCACGTTTGCTCAGAACGCAGTCAGAAGCGCTCTTGAGTTTACAGAGGCAACGTTTGAGCTCCTGTCGTGGCTGTCGGGCGGAAACATCCCTAAGGCCTTTTGGGAGAACTCTACCGAGGCTGACCGCAAGAAGGTCATCGCCGACATCGTCGGGCCCGACCTCTTCCCGGACATCAGCGCACCACTTAAAGAGTCTGAGGCCATGGCTCAACGGCAGCAGGACGTCTTGACTGAGGAGGCTGTCGATCGCTGGCCGCAGCTTGGCCGCGAGCTTGTCGCATTCATGTCTGCGTTATTCAACAAGCCTTATGAGGTCTCGCACGCACACCCCGTTCCTGTCGCTGCCATGGTCTACCCCATAGCGCGCAGGGCCGGTATTAAACTGGGCCCTAAAGCGGCCGAGGTCGGGCGTCGTGTCCAGTCTGCGTTAGACAAGTTTTCTGACAAGCCGGTAGCGCCGAGGGGACCGCTTGAGGGACCTGTGCGTCCTTTCATGGAGACGGGCGTCAGGAAGACGGCGGGCGCGGTTGCTGGTTTTAACGAGCTTGTCGGCGACGTGTGGAGCGCTTTCCAGAGGTGGAAGGTCGACCCGACGTCAGTTGCAGACCCGTCTATGCGGCCCGTGACTGAGCAGATTATACGCGGCGCGTCTGATGTTGAGGCTGGTGTGGCGACGCTGGGCCCCATGTTGCAGCGCGCGGCAAGGGTTCCCGGTGACGAACTGCCTGCGAGGCCGCGCCCAGCACCAGAGCCTGTGCCGGAGGGGCCGCCCCCCGCGCCTGAGAGTTTTGTCTTCCGCGATGTGCCTGGCGATGAACTGCCAGAGGTCGCGTCTATCCGACAAGCGATGGAGGCACGCCGAGCAGGCGCTCGGCCAGAGGGCACTGTGGTTCCGCAAGAGCCGCTTGGGCTCCCGGCTCCTGAGCAAGTGGCTCCTCGCCTTGGTAGATACTCCTTGAGCCCAGAGGCCGAGGCGCTGGGGCTTCGACTGCTTGATATGGACAGCCCGTTTCTTAGGCGGATGGCCGAGCAGGCCTACGCTTTTGAGGGCCGCATCCCAACGCAGCTAGAGAGGGCCGCGCTGGCGGAGGCTCTTGCCTATTTGATTGACAGCACAAGAACCTTCCCGACCGCGCAAGGCAGGCGCGCTGCATTGATGCGGATGATGGACGAGGCTGGTGGAGACCCGTTTGTCGCTGCGGAGCGCGCCTTTAGGGCTGCGGAAACGCCAGCCGGCACGCGGGTAGTGGGGGTGCGTGAGGCTGCTGCACCTCCTGAGCCGGTGCCAGACTTGCCACAGGTCGCGCAGGTTAGGCGTCAAGTAGAGGCTAGGCGGGAGGCTGGCCGCCAAGCACCACCTCCCCAGGAAGCGGCCACGCCTCCAGATGTTGTGGCTGCTACTCAGTGGGAGAGGGCTCGAGCTGCGGTAAGCGAAGCGGAGCAGTCCTCTCGAGGCCTATACGAGCGGCTTGATGCGGCGAGAGCAGAGGGCCTGCACAAGACCAATCCTGTTGAGTATGCGCGGATGTACGACGAGGCCATCAACACGTCGCACAGGCTTGACATGCAGGCCCGCCAGATGGTCGAGGCGGCAAAAGCAGCGCAGGCTGAAGCGGCTCCGCCGCAAGTGCCAAGAAGCCGTGCGCTGGTTCCCATCGAAGAGGTGGTCGCGCCTGAGGTTATCAACATACCAGCGCCTCGATATGAGGTGATCCCATGGCAAAGGCCTGGGCGTGCAGCATATGAGTCCCCAGTCATATCGCCGGGCCTACAACCTCCGCCACCCGGCAGGAGGTTTGGATACGAGTTTGAGCAGAAGCTCTATGACATCACTGGTGAGCCCGGCAAGCCGCGCGGTCTATCTCCAGCGAGAGAGATGACTCAAGAGGGCATCGCTGACGTAGCACCTGTGGTGCGCGATGTCGCGCCGGTTGTGCAGCGCATGACGCCAGAGATGTTCCGCATCATCGAGGACGCCGCTGAGTGGTTTGAGAGCGGCCCGCTAAGGAACGTGCCTGAGTTTAGGGAGATGGTGTACCAAGAGATTCAGGCCGCGATGGACACGCGCACAGCAAACATGTTCCAGGCTAAAGCCGCTCGTGAAGGGGCGGCCAAGCTGGCCTCTTCGGAACTGGCGCGGCGTGGCCGGGTGAAGGTGCCACCCAAAGAGGTGTTGGCGCTTCTTGATGAGGCCATAGAGGGCAGGATCAATGACGTGGCCATCCGATACAAGGACTGGCAGACCGGAGAGCCTAAGACTCTCTCTGTGGTTGACCTGCTGTCCGAGTCTCTTCAGCTTGATCCGAAGTTCAAGGAGATCGTTGTTGGCTCAATGCTAAACGCCAACATGCACAGAGCTGCAACCAGGTCACGGAAGTTGTTCCACCTGAACACCATGGGCAAGACCATCCGGGAGTGGCACCCTAGGCACACGACGTATGAGATGGCGTCTGTCGACCCTGCCAAGGGCCTCGTGCAGATGCAGAGCGCTGTTAAGCGCAGGCCACCGGTCGATGCGGAACTCGAGTTCTTCAAGTACAGGTACGAACGAGAGGGCACGCTTCCGCCTATAACCAGGAACTCTCCGCAGGCCATCCTGAACTACGCTAAGGACAGCGGAACTCCAATGCCTGGGCCACTGCGAAGACGCCTTGCGCGCATGAAGAAGGTGCCAGAGCCTATCCTTGACGCTCTTGGTTTGCGAAGGCCAGACATCCCGGCGGGCGTGCGCGACGTCCGCATATCTCCGATGATCTTAGACGAGGGCATGACGCCAGAGCTCTATATGAAGGGGGACCTGCTGTCCTCGGTTGAGTTTGTGTTTGCTGACAGGGCCTGGGCAGACGCACCCTTGCCTATCCTGTTTGGGCAGTCCGCGCAAAAGCTGCTTGCGGGCCTATCGAGAGGCATTAAGAAGGGGCGTGTCGCCCTTAACCCAGGCTCGCTTCAGGCGGCTGGCCTGGCAAACACCATGGCGGCCAGCCTTAAATGGGGCGACCCGCTTGCGTTGCCGAGGATGGTTGACTGGTTTGTGGACATGGCCAGGTATAACAAAGGTCTCCCCACCAAGAGACCAAAGTCTCACTTCGAAGCGCTGATGCAGTCGTCTGACATCCTTGACAGCAGCTTTACCTTTGAGCTGGCAAAAAACAAAAACCTGCTCGACATCAAGGCGGGAGATGCCTTTATCGACAAGCTCTACAAGGGCGGTGTGCGGGCATATGACATGCCGATGGATTTTCTCTCCCGCTTGTTTGATAAGCCGGACAACATCGCCAAGGGCTGGGAGACCATGAAGAAGGCAGACAGTTATCTGTCTGACATCGCCATGCTTCCTGAGGGGAAAAGCATCGGCATACCGATGGGGAGAAACATCCAAACAAGGCTGACAAAAAGAGCTACGGACGAGCCCGGCAAGGTTGGTGTTCTCAAGGACGGCAAGGTTCAGCTGACGGAGCCACAACTGTTGAGGCTTCTGATGAAGTCCGCTGCGGTTGAGGCGGCCCGCACCTACGTCAACTTCAGGAATGTGCCTATCGCGCAGGTTGCCAAAAGAAACATCCCTTTGTGGGATGCGATCTTTGGCTCACCGTTTAGCGGCTGGCAGTCGGTGACGACAACGGTGCCGGGGCGGCAGGGCATCGTTGGGGAGATACTGAGCGGCCCAGTCAATCGCGGATGGACCGACTACGTTCCGTTGATGGTGAAGCGAAACGCAGAAGCCGTTGCACACGGGGCTAAGATAGGGAGCGTGATTGGCTCGCAAGCGGTTCAGCTGGACGAGAACAGTGAGCTGTTTAGGCTGGCATCTTCATGGGACCTCGACCAGGTCAAGCCAGTGCTCACCTCACCAACAGATGATGTTGGTGTCTTTGACGTGTGGAGCATAGGTACGTCAGACCCTATGGAAGACTTGGCCACAACCATCCGCATGGTCGAGTCTGCGCTGTCGCCCGAAGAGGCTCTCGGGTTTATCGACCCGACCGCTGTTTCTGCGATAGGCGACAAGGGCTTTGAGCTCTCTAAAGCTACGCCGGAAGAGATCGCCAACATGAGCGCATACGATAAGCGTATGTACGATGCGGCCAAGGGCCTGTCTTCGCCTAAGTTTAAGGGGATGGGGTCTCCATTTAAGCGCGCCCTGGATAGCGCGTTCTTAGGCGGTTCGGCTATCGCGAACATCTACATGGACTTCACCAAGGCGAAGGGGTTGCCGGGCGGGATAACGGATGCGTGGTCCATCATCAGCCTTATAGCCAAGACGTCGCTAAGGTCTTACATACCTGCGTATGCCGGCAAGACAGCGAGTGCATACGCCGAGTGGGTCATACCTGAGCTTCAGGACAAGGTGCTGAACCTGCAAGCAGACGACAGCATCCCCGAGCTTGAGAAGGCTGAGATGATAGCCGAGACCCAGCGCGAGATTGAGCACGCAAAGTACTTTGCCGGGCAGAAACTCGTTGAGCCAAAGCCGCTTGAGGGTGGAGGTTTGTTTGAGCGTGCGCCTAATGACTTCATGAGCATTCTTATGGACCACTGGTTCAAGCTGCCCCGACCTGAGCTTATGGTTGGTAATGAGTCAAAGGCAGCCGAACTCTTTAAGAAAATGAAGTCTGAGGCTCTCAAGGCTGCTGGCGCTGCGTCTACAAAGCAGATCGAGGCGCAGGAAAGTCAGCTGAACGCGCTGATTAGAAGGGTGGGCCCCCTGCCGCCAGGCCCTGAGAGAGAGCGGGCGTTAGAGCGTGTGGTTGCAGCGCGGCAAATCCTCAATGAGATGAAGTCTAGGCGATCGTCGCTTCAGCAGATCATAGGTCGTGAGTTCGATGCCCAGATGCGTGCTGTGAAAAGCCAGACTCGCAGCCAGAAGCAGATGGTCAAAGGCCTTAAGAGATACCAGAAGGACGGGCTGCGCGTGCTTAATCGGTCTCAGCGCACCAAGGGCCGAGAATACGTGCGCAAGAAGACCGAACGAGAATACGAGCAGATGGACAAAGAGTTGTTCCCGCCAGGACCATAGGAGCCAACACATGCAAGTCACCAAGCACTTCAAGCTCAGCGAGTTCGCCTGCAAGGACGGCACCCAGGTGCCCACCAAGTACCAGGGTAACGTCGCCGCGCTCTGTCTCGCGCTCGAGCACCTCCGAGCTCGGCTGGGAGCGCCCGTTGTGATCATCTCTGCCTACCGCACCAAGGAATACAACAAGCGTGTCGGTGGCGCGTCTAAGTCTCAGCACCTGACGGGCAAGGCTGCTGACATCCGCATCAGCGGCAAGACACCGGCCGAGGTATCGGCGTGTCTCGAGGAACTCATCGCCGAGGGCACCATCCCGCAGGGCGGCATTGGCGTGTACCCTGGCTCAAACTTCACGCACTACGACGTGCGCCTTTCTAAGGCTAGGTGGAACGGGTAGTGACCTGCTATGGTCTCTGCACTGAATGACTTGCCCCTGGAGGGAGCGTGAAACGGTTTGCTTTTGACTTTGTGGCGGCGCTGGCTGTGGGCGTCATCTTGATGCTCTCGATGGGCGGATGCGGCAGCACCTACACCTTGAAGAAGGGTGGATGGTCTATCGAGAAGGACGCTGAGAAGGGCACCTGCCTGACCGTGCATGGCGACGGTGACCCGGAGGTCGTCGTCGTGTGTATTCTGTCAGCCGACCCGGTCAAGCTCCCCAAGAGCGTTCTCGAGGCATCGTGCCCCAAGTGTCCCGAGCCCCCTGCGGCGCCAGAGGAGAAGCCTGATGGCGCTAAGTGATTCGGACAAAGACGCTCTCGGGTGGGCGCTGCTGGTGCCGGGCTTCCTTCATATGATGGGTGAGCTGACTGGCGAGGAAGGGTTCAACGAGGCGGCTGACAAGCTGGCCGAAGTGCCGGTGGAGAAGATCGCCCAGGTGCTTGGCTCGCTCCGTACCGACTACGCCAACATTGAAGTCGGCACCATGGAGATTGGTGAGGGCGTCGCTGTCGAGATTGTGGACGACTGAGGGTGACGGACGACCTACTAGCCCAACTCGTTGACGCTGGTGGTATCGGTCTGCTCGCAGGCTTTCTTATCTGGCAGCACATTGGCATGCAGAAGCGCCTGGACGGCCTGGTGGCCTCGTTCCAAGAGCAAGTCGATAAGATCAATGAGTCATACGACGAGCGCATTGAGAAGATGCGTGAGCGCTACGACCTGGTCATCGAAAGCATCAGGTCTGAGTGCAAGGAAGACATCGACCGTGTCACCGACCAGCGCGACTCGATACAGGCGGAGCTCGCCATCCTGATTCAGGATATGGGGCGCAGGGTGGACACGCTTGTGAGCAAGCTGTCTGACTAGTCCCTGAGCGCGGCTCTGCGCCACCTTTTAAGCACCTTCATACCCTTGGGCGATGTCCCGCTACACCTGGGCTCACCGGCCCTGTCAGGGCGTCTCCAGAAGGGGCCTCTGTTGATGCGTATCCAGGCGAGCTTCCACCTGTCCCGCACCTTGGGGCAGTAGCGATGCACCGTGCGCTCGGTTGTGACCAGCCTGCCAAGGAATACGTGCGCGCTGGCGACTGGGTCGTTGCGGTCATGGATGAACTGCCTAGCCCATGGCCACAGCTGAAGCAACCCCACCGCCTTGCCGTTGTCACCGATGGCGCGAGGGTTGAAGCGTGACTCGTGCGCCGCCTTTGCCAGCACCATGCCGCGTAGGTGTTTGGGGATGCCGGCTAGCACCTCGACGTGTAGAAGGTCCCGAGCCATGTGCTCAGTAGCCCCTAGCCTAACGGCCTGGTCGACGTAGTGCTCAATCAGCACCTGCTCTTGAGTGGTGCAGCAGTCTGGGCACCGCTCGCAGTTGTCTGCGATGTAGGCAGAATGCCAGCTGCCGATTAGCAGCATGGCAGATGTGATGATTGCGCTCATAAGACCTCATTAAAAAAGCCCCGGCAACGCGGGAGGATAGATCCGCGCTGCCGAGGCCAACTGGGGCTAGACCACTAGCACCCCGACATTAGAAGGGGATGTCGTCGTCGTTGTCAAAGGGTTGGTTGACCTGAGACGCCGGAGCTCCAGCAACCTGACCGCCGTAGCCACCGCTGCTCTTGGTGCGCGCCGTGAGCTTCACCGACGCCTTGCTGACGTTGTTGAACACGCCCTCACCCTGACGAGGGGCTTGGTCGTACTCACCGACAACGGTGACGGCGGTGCCACGTTGGGCTTTGTTCATGATCCAGGCCATCTGGCTCTCGGCCCACACGCTGACGCGGAAGAAGACCGGGCGCTCGGCCCGCTCCCTCCTGTCGTAGCGGCCAACAGCCACGGTGAACTCGACAAACGCCTTGCCGTTGGACGTGCTCTTCTGCTCCGGGTCCGACGTCAGGTTGCCAGTGATTGTGATGTTGCAGATATCAGACATGTGACTGCTCCTGTTTGTTGATGAAGTCCTCGACCAGTGACCGGACAAACTTGCTCCGGTCTACGTCCTGGGCGAAGGGGTCAGAGTTGCGCCTGCCAGCGTTGACAGACTTGATAGCGCCGTCGAGCTTCGCGATGAAGTCCTCGGTGACGCGGATATGAAGCACCGTGCGCTTAGGCGTTTCCATTCTCAATCCTCCATGCGTCGAAGTCCTGACGCGCTGCGTGGCCTTTGTGTAAGAGCGCGCCGACCAGACGGTCAGCCTCGTTCTTGGGCATCTCGGAGAGCTTGGGCTGCCCCTTGCTGATGCGCCAGGTGTTGACCATGTTGTAGTCGATGTTGGCAGCTTCGAGGGTGGGGAACATCCCCTTCATCTTGCCGGCCTTGAAGTCAGGGCTGTGGTTGGCCCGGCGCTTTGCGTCGGCCTCCTTCTTGCGCCACCCCTTCTTGGTCTGGCCCTCGTGGCCGGTTGATGTCATGGCCCCGTTGCCGTCGTCGTCCTGCACAGCAGGGATGCCGAGGATGGCAGCGATGCAGTAGCGTTTGGTGTAGCTCATGCCTGAGCCAAACCCGTGCGCGTTCTGACGGTCGGCCAGCACCCTCATTCTCGAGACCAGCTTCTCCCCACTAGTGTGGGCGAGTATGGTGATCATCATGTCTCCGTCCATGATGTGAGTGAAGGATAGGCCGAAGCTGTGCGCGCCCTGCGCCGCTTCGAGCACGCTTTCGTAGGATGCAAAGCGCCCGAAGTTGCTCTTGCTATCCTCGGTGGCCCTCGGCTTGGTCGCTTGGAACTCAGCGAGCGCCTTAAAGAGTTCAGGGCCGCCAAGTCCGACGGCTGCTGTTGGTGTAGTGGTCTGCTCAGTCATTGGTCATCTCCAGTTTGAGCCCGAGGTCGTCGGGCTGGTTGTCGGTTAGCCACTTGGTAAGTGGCAGGTACACGGTGGTGTGCAGTGGATGGTCAGGGAAGTTGGCGCGCTGTCGCACCAGCGATACCCAGGCGGCGAGTTTGTGGGCCCATGTCATGATGTCGGCACCCATCTACTTGCCCTCCACGACGATGAGGTCCTCGCTCTTGGTGACGAGGATGCCCAGCTGTCCGAGCTCCTCGACGGTGGACGAGCCGTTCCTGATGGCCCGCTTGACCATAGCCCTGTTGACCCTGACCGGGGCCTCGAGAAAGTCGCTGGGCTCCCACGTCTCGCCGAGTTCGACGGAGTAGGACGTGCGCTTGTCGAGCCGC
>TARA_R100000655_G_scaffold21572_2_pt1 | contig 37490 bp, 44 predicted proteins | sample TARA_R100000655 | Tara Oceans TARA_R100000655 (sample SAMEA2622497) | marine metagenome | biome: marine biome (ENVO:00000447); feature: deep chlorophyll maximum layer (ENVO:xxxxxxxx); material: "saline water (ENVO:00002010), including plankton (ENVO:xxxxxxxx)" | depth 90 m
ATTCATCAAGTTTATACTCAGCGTCTTGAGCATAATCATATGCATTTCTTGCTTCATCTTTAGCATAGTCCGCACTACCTTGTGCGTCTTGTACTTGTCTTGTTGCATCAAGTATATCATTTTTGATTTGTTCTAGGTCTCTTCTTGTAATCGTATCGTATTCTTTTTCTTTATCTAAATCAGTTACCACTTTTACAAGGTGTTGTCTTTCAACATTTAATAAATCACATAATGTATCAATCAATTTACTATCATTTATTAGACCTTGAACGCATTCTCTTACAATTTTATTATCAAAGTTTTCCATGATTTTTTCCTTATTTTTTTTATCTGTCAAGTTAATATTGCGTTGTTGCAATAATAAAATATAGATAAATATTGACTAATAAACAACATAAATTTATTTATGTAAATATATAAAAATGTATTATATTATATTATTGATTAACAAAAAATAATAAAGGAGTTAAAAATGTTTGAAGATGAGTATGGTAATTATTTATGTCACTATTGCGAAGAACCCGCAGAAATTGAAATAACAGGTATTAGCGACATGTATCTATGTTGTGATGCAGAATGTGCTAAATCATGTTTATATGATAATTTGGGCGAGCAGTCAATAGAATATTAATTGAAAACTTATAAAACAAGTTAAAGAAAATAAAGGAGTATATAATGTTAGGAACACACAAAACAACAACAACAAGAACAAGCAACGGAGTATTAATCGTTACGTATCAGAATACAGCAGTTGTAGAAGTGCATAACAATCAATATGTAATATTAAATAATGATGGTTGGTATACACCTACAACAAAACGCAGAATGAACCAAGCAAGCGAACAATACAGATTAAATTTCCATGTGTATCAGAAGAATGGCGAGTGGTATGTTAAGACACCAACGCAGACCGCAGAGTATACAAACGGAATAATAATCAATTTAAAAAATGGTACGACTTCAGCGGGAGTTAATCAATAGCACACTAGCCCACACAAAAACCCGCTAACAAGAAAGCCCCGCAATAATTGGCGGGGCTTCTCTTTTTTCGTAAATGTTCATAAAAATCAGTAAATATTATAATAATTTATGGAATTTTCAACCTAATCGGCAAGGGTATGGGGACAATGCATGGGGGGGTACGTTGCATAAAAAACACTCACACACATTCTAATACTATTTTTCAAAGTTTACTATTTTTTTCTACTATATACTATTTGTTTATAGTTCCTTTGGTGAGATTTTGGATAGAGACCATCTATTCCCCTACACAGAAGTGCAGGAGGATAGTCTCATTGTTCAAGTTCCTTCGGAGCCGACTTACTTGATAGGACAATCGTTTCTGTTACTGGCTCAATTGTCTTCGACTTGCCTTTGGCTATGTAACTCATTCCCCTTCTAGTAGCCAATTTGTAGTTACTGTATCCTAGAAGTGTTTAACCAACCAATACAGCATAGTAATGTTAAAAAAAATAAATTAGTAATGCAATAAATATTTATTGAATGTATATTATTTTATGGAAATCAAAACTATAAAAAGCATAGAACACAGATTATATGATGATTATAATGAGTTTAAAGCTTTTGAGGGTGATTTACCAGTAAGACAGGATTGGCGCAAGGCCAATGTCAATGATTGGACATATACAGATGACAAGCATATTGTTCAAATCTTAAAAGTTTTTTACATAACTAACCCATCTAATGATAAAAAAAAGAAATGTGTACGTACAGTGTGCGGAAGTTTTGTTTGTAATCAGAAAAATCGCAAAATGTTAGGCGAAAATGGTGTTGCGCAAAACATTTACACGTTTTCTGGTAGTTATGACACGATAAAAGAAGTTCGTTCTAAGAAAACTTCGTCTAAAAAGCTGTTATTTGCAAAATATGTGGCTTCTGGCATGCAAATGGAAGATGCTTATAAGATTGTGTATCCAAATGCAAACAAAGAGCGATATATTCGTAATGCGGCTAACAAATTATTACAACAAAAAAAGGTAATGGAAATGGTAAAAGAAGAAATTGCACTAATTTTAAAAGAAGAAGGTGTAACTCCTGAGTATATTATTCAAAAATACAAAGATATTGCTGATATTTCAGAAAGAGACCAAGATAGGCTTAGAAGTCTAGATGCTTTAGCTAAAATGTCAGGATTATTTGAAACAGAAAAGAAAAAAGAAGAATTAACTGTATGGGCTGGATTTACACCTGAACAACTGGAGGCTGTTAAAAATGGGCAAACAAAGTTACTTGCACATAAAGAAAAAGAGTGATATAAAAGCTCAAGATGATTTGTGTAAAGTATGCGAATCAAATCTGTATCATGATGAAAATGTAAGCAAAAGAATAGGAGTTATTGAAAAAAATGGCGATATTGACTCATGGAAATGCCCTCACTGCAAATCAGAGTTTGATTTAGATGATAATATTTTGTATATTTATGGAAGCGAAACAGAAGGCGGAAATGCTTAAAAAAGGTTGAATCATGGATAAAATGTACAAAAATGTTCCAGTTCGGGATGCAAGAGATAGAAATAATCTTAATTTTAAAAAAGGTGGTAAAACACCAGTTTGGCAAAGAAGCGAAGGCAAAGACCCAGAAGGTGGTTTAAATAAAAAAGGTGTAGCATCTTATAGAGCAGCTAATCCTGGTAGCAAACTACAAACAGCTGTAACTACTAAACCTTCAAAATTAAAAAAAGGTAGTAAAGATGCTAAAAGACGTAAATCATTTTGCTCTAGAATGAAAGGTATGAAAAAGAAACTTACAAGTGCAAAAACAGCTAATGACCCTAATAGTAGAATAAATAAAGCATTACGTAAATGGAATTGTTAATATGATAGATAAAAAAATATCAATAGGTTCACTTATAACAATAGCAACTATTATTGTTAGTGCTGGTATTGCATATGGTGTAAGTTCAAATAAAATTGAAAATGTAGAAGAAAAAACTCAAAACAATGTAAAAAGTATAAATAAAAATACTGAAGATATTACAAATTTAAAAATTGGTGTAGCTAAAATAGAAACTCAATTAGATAATAGATTTGATAGATTGGAAGAAATACTTATGGATTTAGAGTAATGAAAGCAAAAGGGATAGATTTATCTGGTTTAACTAAAAACCAAAAAAATGCGATGAAACGTCATTCTGTTCATCATACTGGCAATCATTTAAAAGCTATGGTAAATGCAATGAAAAAGGGTGCAACATTTAAACAGTCACATAAAAAAGCTATGAAAGACGTTGGTAAATGATAACCATAAATAATATAATTTTGAATACAGTAGCTAAAAAATTAATAGAAAAATTCAAATTAGACAAAATTAAAGATTATGTGTTTGATGATAATGAATTAGATAAACAAATGAAAGATGTTAAAGCTAGGCTTGAGTCTTTAGAAAAAATGGCTCATCCACCTAAAGATTTTAAATGTAACTATGATAAGGAAAAATAATGCCAAGATTTGGAAGTAGGTCAAGAAAAAACCTTGCAACATGTCATGAAGACTTGCAAGACTTATTTAATGAAGTAATCAAACATGTTGATTGCAGTGTAATAGAAGGACATAGAAGTGGTGAAAGACAAAATAAATTATTTGAAGATGGTAAAACAAAACTTAAATTCCCCTATGGTCGTCATAATGCTAATCCAAGTAGGGCTGTTGACGTGGTGCCTTATCCTATTGACTGGGATGATAGAGAGCGGTTTCATTTATTCGCTGGTTTTGTGCTTGGCATTGCTCAGTCTATGGAAATAAATATTCGTTGGGGCGGTGATTGGAATAAAAACTTTGAAGTAGATGATAATAATTTTGATGACTTTCCTCATTTTGAACTTATGAAAGATTTTTAATATAATGACATCTACTGAACAATTAAAAAATATTGCATCATATGTTATTGACGAAGATAAAATAGATAATATTGAAAAATTAGCAAAAGATGTTGAAAAATTTTTTTTAAAAGACTTCTCTACAAGATTTCCTGATGTAAAACTAACAGATACAGATAAAGATGCTTTAACACATTTTTATGGACAAACATTGTCACAGCAGCAAGAAGGAACATTTCCTACAATACTTGCAGGATTATTTAATGAACTTAGAGGCGCACGAAGAGGTTATACAGCAAAAAGTATTATGGCTGACTTAATAAACAATATGAGTGCTGTATTACCAGACTTTGGAGAACAACAACAAGAAAAATATGGTAATGTTCTTTCTAACTTAATTCAAAATCCAGATGCTAAAGTTTCAAATGAGTTATTGCAAGAAATTGTAGATTATGGTTTAGATTACACAGTTGACCCTCCTGCAAAACAAACGTACGATAATTAATGGCAAATTTAAATCTTAATGGTAATGTAAGTAAGAATGAAGAAACACTTCACTTAGCTTACAATGATTTAATTACATTTGGTAAATTATTTAGTCCTCAAGATTTTTTAGCATCAGCAACACCACATTTTCATAATCAGGTAGGTGAATTATTTTTAAATTCAAATAAACAGCAATTAGCTTTAGTATTACCTCGTGACCATGCTAAATCTACTTTAGCAGCTGCTGCTGTAATGCATAAATTTTTATTTGCATCAAAAGATGAGCCACAGTTTATAGCTTGGGTTGGTGAAGCACAAGACCAAGCCATAGATAATATATCATGGATTCAAAATCATATATACAGCAACCCAGCTATACATTATTATTTTGGCGACCTTGAAGGTGATAAATGGACCAAAACAGAATTTACATTAAAAAATGGTTGTAGAATGATTGGTAAAGGTGCTTCACAAAGATTACGTGGTAAAAAACAAAATTCAACAAGATATACTGGAATTATACTTGATGACTTTGAATCAGAGCTAAATACTAAAACACCAGATTCAAGAAGACAAATTAAAGAATGGGTTACTGCTGCAGTATATCCAGCTATTGATTTTGATAAAAAAGGTTTTTTGTGGTGTAATGGAACTATCGTACATTATGATAGTTTTTTAAATGGTCTTGTAACAAAACATCAAGAATGTTTAAAAACAGGTGAAGAATTTGCCTGGGAAGTATTTACAAGAAGAGCAATAGAAGATGGGCAACCAATATGGCCTAGTCGTTGGCCAATAAAAAAATTAGAAGAACGTAAACAATTTTACATTGATTCTGGTACTCCTGCTAAATTTTATCAAGAGTATATGAATCAAGCTAAATCACCAGAAGACCAAGTATTTAGTGAAGAGGATATTAATAATGCGCAATATAAAGGTTTTGCTAGATTTGACCAAGAATATGATTCATGGTATATTAAGCTTGACGATGGTAGGAAAGAGTATATCAATATTTATATCGGTGTTGACCCTGCTTCTACAGTTGGCAGTAGGAATGACTATAGTGTTATTATGGTTATCGGTGTTACCGATACTTATGATTATTATGTTATTGAATACTGGAGACAAAGAGTTTTACCAATGGAGTGTGCCGACAAGATTTTTGAAATTACAAAACAGTATAGTCCAATCAGAAGAATCAACATCGAAACAATCGCATACCAAGAAATGTTAAGAGACTATGTTATGAAACGAAGCAAATCGGAAGGTTTGTTTCTACCTGGCATAGAAAAAGGAATTAAAAACTATAACCAAAAAAAGAAGGATAGGTTATTTGAAGGCTTGCAACCAATGTTCAAAGCAGGTGCTGTTCATATTAAAAAAGAAATGCATGAATTTATTGGAGAGTTGTTAGATTTTCCAAAAGGTAGTCATGATGATACAATTGATGCATTTTGGCTTGCAACACAATATGCAAAAGGACAGCCAAAACGTACGAAAAAAAGAAAAAATAAACGAGGTGTATGGGCAAAGCCCAAAAAAGCATATAATTGGTTGACAGGAGCAAGAAAATAAACTTATATTATAGACTATGATAAAAGAAGATTTAAGAGTAACAGAAATAAGAGAATTGTTTGATAGATGGCGAGATGCTAGAAAAGATTGGGATGTTGCCGCTAGAGAAGATATTGATTTTTATTTAGGCAATCATTTTAATGCATCAGAACTAGAAGAGCTAGAATCAAGAAATCAATCTTCTATGCCTATGGATAGATTGTATGCTGCTATTGAACAATTTAAAGCAATTGTTACATCTAAAAAACCTAAATTTAGTGCTATTGGTAGAGAAGACTCTGATAATAAATTAGCTAATGTATGGAAAACAATATTAGAATATACATGGGATAAGTCTGATGGTGATGAGGTATTTAAACAAGTTGTTCATGATTATGCTACTACAGGTTTAGGTTATTTTTATGCATACTTAGATAGAGATGCAGATTTTGGTCGTGGCGAAGTTAAGTTTACATATGTTGACCCATTCAGAGTTTATGTTGACCCAAATTCAAGACATAAATATTTTGATGATGCAGCTGGTATTATTGTTTCTACTATATTAACTAAACAACAGTTAATTGATTTATACCCACAGTTAAGTCAGCCTGTAGAAGAAGGTTCTAATAAATTATTAATTGATGAAATTGAATTATTTAACACAGAGGAGGATTATCCTGATGCGACTAATAAAACTACTATGCAAAGTTTTACACCAGATAATACAAAAGATAAAGACTATAATATCGATAAGTATAGATTACTTGAACATTATAAGAAAGTAAGAGTTCCATATTATAGAGTTTTAGATGGAAGAACTGGTGATGAAAGAATTATGACTCAAGAGCAGTTTCTTGCAATGGCGGAAGATAAAGATTTTACTGCGGCTATAGAAAACAAAAGTATTGATTTTGTAGAAGTAACACAGCCAAGAGTTAAATTAACATGTACAGTTGGGCAAATTGTATTATATGAAATGGTATGTGATACAGATAAATATCCAATTGTTCCTGTTCCAAACATTTGGACTAATACACCATATCCTATGAGTGATGTTAGAAAAAATAAAGCATTCCAAAGATTTTTAAATAAAACTATATCTCTTATTACTTCACATGCACAAGCTTCAGCTGGACTAAAATTATTAGTTCCTCAAGGAAGTGTTCATGATATTGAAGAATTAGAAAGAGATTGGGCAAATCCAAATGCTACAATAGAATATGACCCATCATTTGGAGAGCCACATTTCCCATCACCTCAACCATTATCTGGTAGTATTTTATCATTACCAAAAATGATTGAAGGTTATATTGATTTAAATATAGGTATATTTGAAATGATGCAAGGTAATACTGATGCAGCACCTCGTACTTATTCAGCTACTATGATGATGGAAAATGTTGGTCAAAGACGTTCACAATCTAAATTAAGAGATATAGAAGGGTCTATGAAAAGATTAGGTCAAGTTATATATAATATGGCTAGACAACATTACAGATTTAAAAAGACATTTAGAATTGTGCAAGCTAATAATGATATTAATGAATTTACAGTAAATTCTAGATTGTATGATGATAAAACACAAGAATTAACAAAAATTGAAAACGATATAACTGTTGGACAATTTGATATTCGTATTTTAGGCGGGTCTACACTACCATCTAATAAATATGGAGAGTTCCAACTTTATATGGAAGCATACCAAGCTGGTCTTATAGATAGAACTGAAGCTCTTAAAAAGACAGAAATATTTGACAAACAAGGAGTATTGCAAAGAACAAATGAAATTAGTAAATTATCTAATATGTTACAGCAAGCTCAACAACAAATTAAAAAGCTTGGTGGAGACTTACAAACTGCAGAAAGAGAAGCAGTTTCATCTCGTAAGAGAACAGAAGTCGAAAAATTTAAAAGTCAACTTGCAGAGCAGAAATACGAGAGCAAAGCACAAACAAAGTTGGCTACAAGTCGGTTACAAGATGCAGTTAAACTTGAATCTGAGAGATTACAACAAGATGTTGATAGTTAAACTCAACTAAAATTCAAGAGATTGCAGGAAGGATACAACTAATGGATAACGCATATGAAGAAGGACATCATGAAGGTGAAACCTCTGAAAATGTAGGGCAAGACGAAAATGTCGAAACGCAAGAGAGTTCTGAAAACTGGGAAGAACAAGCAAAGTATTTTCAAAGTGAAAAGGACAAACTCGCAGCGGAAAACTCTAAACTAAAGCAATATGAAAAAATTGGTCATTTATTGGAATCTCGACCTGATATTACTAATGCTGTTGCCAGCATGGTACAAGGCGGAGGTCAACCACAAGCACCTGAAAGAGTTGTTTTAGAAAAAGATGAATTTGACCCATGGGAAGCCTATAATGACCCACAGTCTAAATCGTACAAGTTCAGACAGCAAGAACTACAAGACAGTATTGATGGAGCTGTTAATCAACAAATGCAAGGTTTACAAAAAAGCCAAGGTGAAATGCAATTAAAGACCGAACTACAACAAAGAGGCTTAAGCCCACAAGAAGTAGACTCTTTTATGAATTTTGCGGCACAAAACCCTGCTGAATATGGTGTTGATGGCGCTATTAAAATGTGGAGAGCAATTGCTAATTCTGAAGCTAGTCAAGAAACAATGAATAACTCACTTGATGAAGTTCGTCAAACACAAGGAACACCTGCACAAGGAGGTGTATTACAAGGGCAAGCCCCTCAAACTCCTAAAAATGACGATGAAGAAATGTGGGATAGAGTTTTAAATGCTAGCAGTCGTGCGAATGTATTGTAAATAATATTAAAATGGTAAAGGAGAAAAAATGCCAACGTTTAATCAAGGGCAAGTAAATTTTGGGACTCCTGGAGGCAATACTACAGATAGTGCTAGTTTAAGTACTAGAAGACTGTATGATTTTAGCGATAGAATCGCAGATTTGGCACCAGACGAGTCACCATTTTTTGTATACTTGTCAAAAGTAGGAAAAGTACCTACAACTGATTCACAGTTTAGGTTTTTAGAAGATAGAACAAAAGTTCACATGACAGACCGCAGCTTTTTAATTAAAGGTGGTCAAACATTAGCTGCTGCAGGTAGTAACACAACTTTATTAGTTGATACTTCAGGTGGTGCTAGTGTAGACTTTTTAATTAAAGGTATGGTTGTACAGTTTGCACAAAATGTAAATAAAGGTGGTGGTGCAGATACAGAAGCTATTACACAAGCAATGGGTAGAATTGAATCTGTTTCTCATGGCTCATCTGATACATCAATTGTTGTAAAAACAGTTGAAGCTTCTAGCGGAAGCACAACAACATTAGATGATAATGGTGAAGCTGTTATTATTGGTACATCATATGAGCAAGGTTCTGGCGCACCAGACGTATTTTCACAAAAGTTAGATGATGGATTTGGTTATACTCAAATCTTTAAAACAGCTTGTGAAATGTCTAATACAGCTAGAGCTACTGTATACAGAGGTTACTCTGATGAATGGGACAGAATATGGAATCTTAAATTAAGAGAACATAAAATTGATATTGAAAGAGCAATGCTTTTTGGTATGAAAGGTAGCAGAAGTGGTATTCAATATACTGATGGTATAGTTGGTCACATTATTAAAAATGGTGGAACTCCAGAAGATGGTGCTATTGGTGATTATGCTGAATCTACACCATATTTAGCTACATATGCTGCATCTGAATTAACATTCGATGGTTTATTAACAGCATTTCAAACAATGTATGACCCAGCTAGAGGTGGTTCTGATAAAAAACTTTGTTTAGTATCAAGACCAGTTATGGCACACTTCAATAAGTTAAATGGTGGATTTGTTTCTTCCTCTTTAACTGATGGAGATACAAGATATAACTTCCCATCTAGCAAAGGTTCATTTGGACATACAGTGTTATCAGTTGATACTGTTTTTGGTTCAGCATCTATGGTAGCAGAGCCATTATTTAGAAATAATGCTTCTGGACATATGGCTTTTGTTGATTTAGACCAAGTAGCTTATAGACCACTTGTTGGTAATGGTTTAAATAGAGATACATCAATCACAACTAACGTGCAACAAGCAGATGAAGATTTACGTAAAGATATGATTCTAACAGAAGCAGGTCTTGAAGTAACTCTACCAGAAACTCATGCACTTATTAACTTGGAGGGTGTGTAAAATGAGAAGTGATTATTTAAATGAAAACAGTAACTTTACAGGTTCTCACAAATTAAAAGTAAAAGAACTTTTAGCAGCATCTTCATTAGCAGATTCTGATTCTGGTTCTATTTTTCTTTTAAATTCAGCTACAGAGTTTGCAACAACTCTACCAGCAGTTGCTGATGCAGGTGCAGGTTGGTACTGTAAATTTGTAGTTAAAGCTGCTCCATCGAGCGCATCATATACTATTGTAGAAAAAGCAGCATCTGATACTGATGTTATTATATGTAATGGTATTAATGAGCTTGAAGTAGATACAAGTGATGATGGAGTTTTTAGCGCTGGATGTACAACAATTACTTTTGTAGATGGTGTTGCCATCAAAGGTGATTTTATTGACGTTTGGTGTGATGGCTCTAACTATTATGTTTCAGGACAAACTAAAGCTGATGGTGGAATAACCGCTACATAAACCAAATAAATAAGGTTAAATAGTTTTGTAGAACTATGGGGTAAATCGTATAAAGGGTTTACCCCGAATCTACTTAAAAATTTTAACAATTAACAAGCCCATTCACGCACAGCCAGTGCTTAGGGTAGGAGGTAAACATGGCAAAAACTTTGTACAAATATTCAGTCGTTGAAGCACAAAATGCTTCATTAGGACAAGCAGGGTTAATATTAATAGATGATACAAATGAACATACAGGTCCATTTGTTGCTATACAAGCATTAGAAAATTCTGCAGTTAATGTATCTGGATGCGACATGTCTTTTATTGAAGATGTTGCTGATTTTACAATACCAGCAGGAATGACTATTTATGGTAATTTTGCATCTATCGAATTAGCTAGTGGTAAAGTATTAGCATATCATGGGTAATATAAATTATGGCATTAGGATTATCTAGTAATATAAATAAAAGGAACATCATCAGGATTAGCTAGTAGCGATTTTGATACAACAGATGTGCCAGGAGGTTAATAATGTCTAAAAAAAGTACAGTAAATAAAGCAGGTAATTATACTAAACCTACTATGAGAAAAAATCTGTTTAATAGAATTAAATCTGGCAGTAAAGGTGGACCTGCAGGTGTATGGTCAGCTAGAAAAGCTCAAATGTTAGCAAAGCAATATAAAGCAAAAGGTGGTGGTTATAAAAAAGATGGTGGTAAAGTTATAGAATATAAAATTGGTGGTAAAACTAAATCACAAAAATCTTTAGACCAATGGACAGCAGAAGAATGGGATAATGTTTCTGGTAAAAAAGGAGATAGATATTTACCTAAAAAAGTTAGAGAAAATATGAGTCCTGGTCAAAAAGCTGCTGAAAATAAAAAAAAGAGACAAGCTACTTCAAAAGGTAAAGTAAAAGCTAAATATTCTGATAGTTTAAAAAAAATTATGAAAAATAAAAATGTTTATTATAAAGGTGGCAAAATGAATGGTCCATCTCATGAAAAAGGTGGTATAGATATTGAAGTTGAAGGTGGAGAAATAGTTATAAATAAAACTGTTAATAATGCTGCTGGGAAACATGAAAAAAAATTATTAAATTTAAACAAGAACCCTGATGATTATGTTATAGTTAAAAAAGATTCTATTAGCTATGATTGGCCATCAAATGACGCAAGAAAGCGAGGAAAATAATGCCTAATAAAAAAATGGCTAAAAATAAATTAAACATGGGAATGTCAGATGATATACCAGTTAATGATGCTATGAATAGAAATACTAACATGGGTATGGATGAATACATGGGCGGTGGAATGACAAAAATCAACCCTATGGGATATAGAAAAGGTGGAGAAGTTAAAATGCCAATGTACAAAGAAGGTGGTGAAACACAAGATTTAACTGAAGAAAATATACAGTTGATGAAAGATGCTATGGCAAAAAGAAAGCTTAAAATGAAACATGGTGGCAAAACACATAAAGCTGTAAATGCTGCTAAAAATCCTGGATTAGCCAAATTACCTGAAGATGTTAGAAATAAAATGGGATATATGCAAAGAGGCGGTAAAGCTGAAAAAGATGATGAAGCAACTGCAAAGTCTATGAGAAAAACATCTATATATATGGCTGGACCTAAAGAAAAAGGACCTGCAGGTGGTGTTGTTAAAGGTGTAAAAAGAAATAAAAGAACTATAGGTAAGAAAAAAAGAGAGACTATGAAAAGTAAAGCCGCTAAAATGAACTTAAAAGAGATTAAAGAATCTAGAAGTAAAAGAGTTCGTACTGTCAAAAAATATGAAACAGGTCAAGGGCCAACATATAAAGGTGGTAAAGGTTTTAAACCTAGAAAACGTAAAAAATATGCTATGGGTGGCCGAGCAGCAGGTAATAGAGTTATGACTGAAAATGCAGTAGGCCAAATTGAAGGAAAGGTATATAAAAAATAATGGCTATATTTATATATTGTGAAGACTGTAATAAAACAGTAAAACCAAATACTTGTAAACATAAAAAACGTTTTAATAATAGCTCTGATAGTATAAGTAAATATATTAACATGAGAAAAACTTGGAGTGGACAAACTCAAGTAGAGTTTAATCAAACTACCATAGAACAAGATATAGCAGCAAGGAATAGATAGTGGCAAATTTTGATGCACAGATACAAGATTTAGTAGGTTCTGCAATGCAAGACCAAAATGCTATGGATACATTTATGTCTGATGGATTAAAACAATTGTATAGTATACTTCCACCAAGTAAATTAGTAGAATGTATTACTCATACAGAATTAAGTAATTCTCCATCTACATTAGATATAGATACTGCTACAATAGGTCCTATTATATCTGTAACAAGAAAAGATAAACATGGCATTAATCAAATATGTAGACAAGTATCAGCTGATATGGCATCAAGAATTACAGATGTTAACGATTTATTTCATTCTACTGAAACTGACCCAGTTTATTTTATTAAAAATGCAGTCTTAAATGTTTTTCCAGAACCAACTGCTACTCAAACAGCTGAAGTTTTATATTTACCTTTAACTAGTATAAATGCTTCTGATACAGATAGTATTGATAATTTATCTAATAATCTTACTTATATTGTAGTATTATATGCTTCTATTAAATCAGCTGAACGATTAATGGCTGAAGAAGAAGATATTGAATTATACAGCCCTATTATTACATCATTAAAACAAGATTATGCCCAAGCTTTACAAACTTTAGGTGTAGAAAGACGAAGGGTAAATACTAATGAAAGTTAAAGATATTATACAACAAGTTGAATATACTATGGGTAGACAACCTGAAAAATATATGTTACAACTTATAAATGATGCTTTAATGGATGCATCAAGTAAAATCCAACATCATAAATCAGAAAAAATACAAAATTTAAATTCAAAACAAAGATGGTATAAATTAGATGATTCTGTTATAGATGTTACTAGGGTCGAAATTTTAGATAATAACAATAGATATGTGATGGTGCCAAAATTAGCGGACCCACATAAATTATTAAAAGATGATACAGATGAAACATCTGATTCATTAACATAGGAGAAAACATGGCAAGTACAGTAACAGCCTCAACAATGACAGTAACTATAACTGAGTCAATAACATTAAATGGAAAAAATCAAGGTGGTACACAAACTTTTAATATTTCAAGTATTTCTGATATATTTCAAAGGATAGTTAGTTGTACAGCAAGTCAAACTACTACAATAGCAAGTTTTAATGCAGATGTACATGGTGCTGCTGGTGCTATTGATATTGAAAATAGCAAATATATAAGAATTACAAATTTAGATGACACTAATTCTGTAGAACTAGCTATAGTAGGAGCAGCAACACTTTATCAGGTAAAATTAGCTGCAGGTGAAAGTCATATACTTGGAAGTGCTGATGATTTAATGTTAGCAGAAAATGACACAAGTCCAAGTTTTGGAACAATGGCTGATTTAGGAAGCATACAGGTTAATCCTGGTGGTAATGCGGTTGATGTTCAAATTTTCATTGCATCAACATAGGAGCTTAAATGGCTACAAATAAAAGAAGTTTTCCGAATAGTTATTTTGCATGGTATAATGATGATGATAGATTAGCTCTTGTATGTAAAGTATTATCAAATGATACAGTAGATTCAACAGAAACTACACTTGATAAATTTGATACATATAGTGGCGATAGTGTAATAGATGGGATACGAATACATGTTCATTCAAAATATGGAACTGTTTCACAGATAACTGATGATTTAAAATCAGATAGTGGGCTTGATACTTCATTACATCCTTCTATAATTGATTATATAAAATCAAGATTATTAGAAGATGCAGGTGATTTACAAAGAGCATCTTATTACAAAGTAAAATATGAAAAAACTATCAAACAATATCCACATAGAAAAAGTGGTATTCGTGCTTTAGCAGTTCCAAGGTTATAAAATGGATGTAATAGAAGTATTAGAGCAGTTTGGTGTACCAGTAGCTATGACAATAGCTTTTGGATATTTTATTTGGAAACAAAATAATTGGATACAAGAAGATTTAAAAAAAGATTTAGATGAAGCTAATGATAGATTTGAAGGTATTGTGATAAAACTTATTGACTCTCAAAAGCAAATGCAATTAGAACAAAAAGATATTAAAGCTAGCTATAGAGCTATTGTTGAAATACTTGCTGCACTAAGTGGTAATGGGCTTAAAGAGAGATTTTTAAAAAACAGAGAACATGAAAGACATTAATAACAAGGAGCAATAAAATGGTTGATTTAATTATAGCACACTTAAAAAGTCGTAAAGACGAAATAATTGAGGCATTAAATAAAAAAGTTAACATACCTTTAATATCAGAAGCAAAAGAAGAACAAATATTTTCTTCTTTGTTTGATGGTTTTATGGAAGTATTAGAAGGTGTTTTAAATAAAAAAGGTAAATAATTTTGCCTAAACAAGTATTACAAATCAAATCTTTTGAAGGTGGAATTAATAAACGTAATGACCCTAGGGATATTAAAGACAATCAACAATCAGAAGCAAAAAATGTTGATGTCTCTAATCTTGGCAAAATTGTTATGCCAGGTGAAGGTAAATCTACATTAAATGTTGTCAATTCTTTAGGAGAGTTTGTTAGTCCAACAAATGATATTTCAAGTCAACAGTTATTTGAAAATGATGTGCCAATATCTGATGGATATGGCATTTTTTCTTTTGTACATGATTTTAATAATGAAGATACACCTCAAGAAATAAACACAGAATTTATATGTATTAATGATGGTGCGGATATAAAAGCATGGCCAGACAACTCTTACCCTAACATTTTTAGTTCTACATTTAAAAAAATAATTTCTCTTGGAACTGTACATAGTACGTCATCTTTATCTCAAAGTTCAGATATTGAAGATGATAAAAGAGTAAAACCTATTTTTTATAAAGCAGATAATGGGTTGCGTGTATGCGATGCTAATTTTAGTGAAGTAGATTCAAATGTAAATACAGAAGAAGCTTTAACTGATGGAACTGATTCTACTGACCCTGCAGAAACTAGTATTACTGTAGAAACTGAATTATCTTTAGCTTTTTCTATAAATGAATATATTAAAATAAATTCTGAAGTTATGAAAGTATCAGCAATACCTAATGCTAATACTTTAACTGTTGAACGTGGTAGATTTGGCTCTAAGATTCAACAACATATAACAGCGAGTGATATTTTTAAAATAAATGTTCCTAAAATATTTACTCATATTAATAGACCTATGCTTAGAAAAGCAGAAGGTAGTGCTAATGTAAATATAAATAGATGGCTTGAAGATATACAAGTTCCAGAAGCACCTAAATATGGAGCATTAACAGTTTTTAGAAATAATATAATTGGTCAAAATAGTTCTGCTTTAAGTTCAGATACTGAATATCCATCTGAGCCTGAAAAAGTAAATGTTGGAATTTCTTTGAATACAATTGAAGAAAACTCTAAATTAACATTACATAAAGATGATGTTGTAACATCTGAATCAACAGGTCTTGAAACTGTGTTAATTTTACAATTAGCTGACAGTATAGACCCAACAAGTGAGATTGATGTAAAATTACCACAATATAATTTTGCTATAGGCAAATTTATAGTAATAAGTGATGCAACAGGAGATGGAGTTAATTTAAATGGTATACATGAAATAGTTGGTTTTGGTTCTGAAACAGGTCAAATAAAAATTGTTGCTGATGTAGATGCTGTTGGTTATACTTGCACAGGTCAAGAAAAAGTTATATTAGAAGATGAGTTTATGGATGATAACCTTAAACAAAAATATGTTTTAGGTATGTCTTTTTTATATGATGGTGGAGGAACAGAGTTACAAGAATCAAATATTACTATGGGACTAGCTAATGATTCAGATAGTTTATTAGGTATAGATAGTACTATACCTGCAATTTCTAATTGGAATACAACTGATGATTCAAGTTTTGGAAATCCACAAGCTTTGAAAAGCACTGTTGGTGACAATGATGGATATAGATTTTTAGGGAATGGTAATATATTTTCAACAGCTACTGGAACTTGGTTATTTTATGACCATGCATCTGATGTAGTTGAAGCTAGTACAACATATTATGTAAGTGGAGCTATTAAATTTACAAAATGTAATGATGTAAATGTAAAATTTTATGTTGGCATAGGCCCAGGTGCAACTGACCCTACTGCAAGTGGATTTACTGGTATAACTGTTAATGAACCAGAAAATAATACTACTAATGATGCTGACCCTGCCGCTGCCGCTGCAACTGGTATTGTAGAATTTTTTGGTGAAGTTACTACAGGAAGTTCTGTTGATGCTGATGTACCAATAGCAATACAATGTAATAATGCTTCAAATGGTAATGGTGAACAAATAAATTTATTACGTGTTGATGTAGCTAAAAAAAATCTTCAATTAATGTCTAATTCAAATTCAATTGATTTAAGAGGTGTTCAAGATGTTGCTAAAACTTATTTAACATTTTTATGTAATAATTCAAGAAGTTCTTCAGCTCAAAATAATAGCTGGAATGAACGTATTGAAGGTTTTAGAATTTATATGAAAAAAGTAGATATTATAGGTGGTGGCCTTGCAGATGAATTTAGTTTACTATATGATGTTGATATAAAAGAAGGTACATATATAATGTATGGAAAAGATTCAGATGAAGAACAATTAAGACTAAGTGATATGTCTAGTTATAATTGGAATGCAACTGCTACAGATGATAGAAATGCAATAGTTACAAGTAATTTAAGAGGAGATTCTATAAAAATACCTCCTGCACTAACGTATGAAGCTTTAAATGGATACAAATCAGACACAACATTAGCAGCAATGTATAAAACTTCTACTGTTGTGCAAAGAAAAGTATATATTGGTAATATAAAAATTGGCAATAAAAAATTTCCTGATAGAATGATAAAAACATCTGCTGATAAGTTTGATATTTTTCCTGATGATGCTACAAGTTTTATAGATGTAGCTACTTCTGATGGCGAAAATATAATAAAATTAGAATCATATAATCAATATCTATTACAATTTAAAGAAAAAACAACTTATTTAATTAAAGTATCTAGTGAAGGAGAAGATTTAATTGAAACTTGGAGCGGAACAGGAATATCTCATCCTGCTCAAGCAGTAAAAACTCCTGGAGGAATATTTTGGGTAAATAACACTGGATTATTTTTATATGATGGAAAACAATTAAACGATATTACAACAAAAAGTTTTGGTATAGAAAATTGGAGTGTAAGCGAAAATAGAGATAAACCTATTATATTAGGATATGATTTTGTATCTAATAAAGTATTGATTATAACTAATAATGTTACAGATACATCAAATGGTGGATATATATATGATATAACTAATAATTCATTGACGAAATGTCAAAATTTATTTAGTTGGTATCCAGCATTTAATGAAAATGATGAAATAAAAGTACAACAGGAGCCAGCATAAATGCCTGAAACAAATAAACCATTTACTAGTTTAAGACTTAATTCAAAAATAAGTAATAAAAAAGAAATACCTGCAACTGGAAGTCAAGGTGCTAGATTTTTGCCGCCTAGAACTTTTGCTGTATTACAAACAGGTTCATCTACTGAAGTTCTTTATCCTGTTACTTCATCTGCTATTTTTAGAAGCAACATGGTAAATACTTCTAATGGTTCTTTAATTATGTTAAATCAATTTGATTCTATGATGAATAATGGTTCTATTACAGTATGGGATGATGAAGCTCATAATTTATTTCAACACACAAAAACTGCTAATGAATTTGATTTAAAAACAAAAGATTTTGATTTTGGTGATGCAAGTAGAAGAAAAAAAATATATAAAGTATATGTTACTTTTAAAACAAAATTTATGCGTTCTGGTGTAATTATGAAATATGCTACTAATGGTTCTTCAAATTTTTCAGGAACATTTGACAATGATGATACATATTATAATGCTGACAGAGGTTTTTATGGTAACTCAACAGAAGAATGGGTTACAGTTGGACTAAAACCTTCTGCATCACTAAGTGATGTTAATTCTTTAGCTTTACAATTTACATATGGAGATTCAGGTAATATAGGCAAATTAGCTGCTAACAGCAGTGCTGGTTCTAATACAATAACATTAGCAGGAACTTCTAGTATAGTTGATGATTATTATGTTGGTATGCCTATATATTTTTATTTTGGGCCAGGAAATGGACAAGTCCATAGAGTATCTGCTTATAACAAAACTACAAAAGTTGTAACTCTTACTGAAAATTTATCAATAGATGTAACAACAGAAACGCATTATGATGTGGGATATATACCAGCAAGTTTTGCTATTAATGATATATCTATAGTATATAGAAATAAAATTATAAAATAATGGCTATTAGAGAAGCAAGAGGGATAACAATATCAAGAGGAACACCTCAAAAAAATGAAGGGCAAAATGGTGATATAACTATTCGTTCTTTTAGAGATGGACTTAGGATGTTTGTTAAAGAATCTAATTCATGGCATAGTATTGATTTAGACGTAAATTTAAAACAACTAGTTTTAAATGTTCAGAATTTAGAAAAAAAAATAAAAGAACTTTCAACTAAAAGAAATAATTTTCCTGTAGCAGATAAACTATTGTTAAAACAAACAGGAGGTGCGGCAGCTGTACAAATAAAAAATGATGCTGGTAAAATAGCATTTAGAAATTCAGCAGACAGTGCTGATATTACTCTTAAAAATCCTAAATTATCAGCTGTTGGAGATGGTTCAGATTCTAATCCTGTTATTAACACAGAAGTTTCAAATCGTGTAACATTGGGATTTAATGATGCTTCTGCTGATTTTTTTCTTAGACTAGTAGGAACAGGTAGTTCATTTGATAATGCAATACAATTTTTTACTGGGGCTGCTGGAAAATGGGTGTTAGGATATAATGATAGTTCTAATACTGTATTTAGAATAAATCCAGGAGTTAATTTAGATGCTGATGTATTACAATTAACTAGTGCTGGTAATTTAACTGTAGATGGTACAGTAACTGCTAATAGTGTAACCTTAACAGGCGCTCCAACAAAAACAGATATTGATGCATTAGATATAACAGAAGTAGGAGCATTAGATAGTGGTAGCATAACAAGTGGATTTGGTGCAATAGATAATGGTAGTAGTAATATAACCACAACAGGAGCTTTAGATATATCAGGTGGAACATTAACTACTTCAGCTGCTCAAAAGAAAACAATTATAGAAGGTGCAGGTTCTAATGTAGATTTTGGCCCATATGATGTAAGGTCAAGAACACTACAATCAGATGTAGCAACAGGAACAGCTCCTCTTACAATTGCATCTACAACAGTAGTTGCAAATTTAAATGCAGATAAATTAGATGGCGCTGATTTAGTAGATGAAGATGATATGTCTTCTGATAGTGCTACTAAAGTTCCTACACAACAATCAGTTAAAGCATATGTAGACGCAAATTCAGGTACTTTAAGTACAGAGCAAGTACAAGACATTGTGGGTGCTATGTTTACATCTAATACTGAGACAAGAGTATCTGCTACTTATGAAGATAGTGATGGCACTATTGATTTAGTAGTAGACGATATGACTGCCGATACAAATACTAACCAGCTTACAATATGGAATTATCAAATAGATAGTGGCTCCACTGTTAATGTAGCACATGGTCAAACATTACAGTTGTCTTCAGGAAATGGTATTGAATTACAAGAAGATGCAGCAAGAGAATTTACTGTACAAGCAGTAAATGCAAGTGCAAGTGCTAAAGGTGTAGTAGAATTAGCAACAACTGCTGAAACTACAACAGGAACAGATACTGCAAGAGCAGTAACACCTGATGGTTTAAAAGATGGTTATCAAGGTTCTTCTAATGTAACTACATTAGGAACTATTGGAACAGGAACATGGAATGGAACAGCGATTGCTAATGATTATGTTGCTGCATTACCTACTTCTAAAATAACATCAGGAACATTTGATGATGCAAGAATAGCAGCAAGTAATGTTACACAACATCAAAATAGTTTAACAAGTGCAACTGTTACAGGTGCTACATTAACAGCAAGTCCTACAGGTGATACTTCATTACTTAAATTAACACAAACATTAAATGTCGCTAGTGGAGAAAATGCGGGATTAGCAACAGAAAAATATGGTTTAATACATGGTGTTATAACTAATACTGATAGCGCAGGATTTGACAGAGCGCATAGTATAAGAATGGATACAGGTGGCGCTCAAAAATTTACTGTAGATGTAACTGGTCCTGTAAAAATAGCAGAAACAGCAAGCGCTGTAACAGATGATGTAGGTATGGGGCAAATATGGGTTAAAAATGATACACCTAATAATTTATATTTTACTAATGATGCAGGTAATGATGTACAAATAACAAATGGTAGTTCATTAGCAGGTGGTAGTAGTACAATGAAACATTATATGGATTGGCACTATAATAGTGCTAATTTATCTTCAACTAATACATTCTATGCAAATACACACATAGATGATTTTGGTATTAGTAGCAGCATAAATACAGGTATTACTGATTATAATGATACAGAAGCTACAGATATATGGAGAATAGTAAGATTTGCAAGAAGAATACCATATGCAGGTACTATTACAAAAGTTATTACACACGTTGAATCATCGGGAGCAAGTGCAGATAGTGATATAGAAGTAGGTGTATGGATTGCAAGTATATCAAGTTTATCACTTGATACACAACTTGCTACAACAACAAATGTAGCAATAGATAACTTAGCAAAAATAGATTTTGATTTTGATACTGCAACAAGATTTATGTTCAAAGAAACAACATCTTTTAATGCGACAAGTTTAACAGCAGGTGATTTTATGTTTATTACATTGAGAAGAACAAGCGGTACAGATGGTTCATCATTTAATTGCCATACAACAGTATTATATGATGGTTCATAAAACATTTGGAATATTCATAAATATTTATTATGAATAGTAAATAATATTTAATAAATTAAATATAAAATTGTAAGGAGAATGACATGGCTAGACAAGCCTTTGACTTAAGTAGATTAATATCGGAAGCTTCTGGCAATGTATCAAAAGGTCGAGCAAGAAAAAGATTTTTTGATAAAAAAGCAGACGATGCTACATTTTACGTAGCAAATTTAGCTGATAAAATAAAAAAAGATGCGCAAAGTAAAAACAGGCGAGGGTTTTTAAGAAATTTTACATCAGGAGGAGGAAGAGCGATTACTTCTGTTATAGCTAATGCAATAGCTCCAGGCAGTGGATTTTTAGTTAATGCTATTTTAGGTGCTGCTGATGCTGTAGATAAAAACAAACAATTTACTGATAAAATAAATCGATTAAACAAAATAAAAGGTACTTCTCCAGAAAAATTTGCAGGTACATTTTTAGATGATTATATTAAACAAAGCATTACGTCTATAGTAGACCCTACAAAACAAGGATTAAAATCAGCACGAAAAGTAGCTGGTTTACTGGGAGCTGCTGACGTTGGTTTAAGTTTAATACCTGGTTTAAATCAGTTAGGTGAAGGAGCAGGTGAAGCTACTACTCAAGCTGCTAGTCAAGCTTCTGGTCAACTTGGGACAAAACTTGGAGAATTACTAAGTCAAGTACCAGGAGTTGGTGCAGCTGTAAATATAGCGGATGTTGCAAGTAAGCCACTACTTGGAGCAGCACCTTCTGCTAGCCGAGGGGTTTTCCAAAATCTTGGAGCTTCTATATTAACACCTGCTTTATTGAGTGGTGCTGCAAAAGAACCATTGTTAGATTATTTAACAACAAATCAAGTTGAGCCATCAGTTGTAAGGGCGCAATCACCCTTTAGAAGATTTTAGATAGGAGTTTTTTATGAGTATGCTTAATAATTTAGTAAATAGAATTTTAGGACAAGGTTTCCAATCACAGGTTGCATCTACGTTTTCACCTAAAACATATGGAAGGTTAGCAGGTAGTGAATTTACCCCAGGTTTTGATGACACAAGAGGTGATGTTAACCAGTATGAACAATATTTAGGTTTTTTAGATGAAGGTTATATACCAACAGCTTTAGGTTATGAAATGTTTACAAGAGAAGGTCAAGGTATACCTTTTGCAGCTCAAGACCCAGATGATGCAGATTTTAGTAAATATTACTATAAACCATCAGAATTAGACCCTATAGATATATTTTCTACAGGTTCTATTTTAGAAGGTTTAGAACGTGCTGGGTTAAAAGGTGCTACTGCAGATATGGTATCTCCTCTAAAAGCTTCAGATTTGAGAGCTGCTGACCCAACTTCGTATAACCAAATGATTTCACAAGGTTTAGGTAATTTGTCGCAAGGATTGCAAGATAAATTTACACAAGCATCAAATATAGGCGGTGGATTTGCAGGATATGGTGGAAGAGAAAGAGCAAAACAATCTGCTACTCAAGCATTTCAAAGTGGTTTTGAAAATCTTCTTGGAGATGTAGATAAACAAAGAGCTTCTGCTGCTGAAAATATATTAAATAAAGTTCAAGACTTTGATAAATTGGTTTCACAATTTCAAGGTTAGTAAAAGGAGTTAAAATTGGCAAGAATTTTACCTAAAGGTGCTACAGTGGATATGGGTATTGAAGACCCATTAGATAAATTAAACAGAGTCCTTAATGTAGTATCTCGTGTACAAAATATATCTCAAAACTATCAACAATCACAATTAAGAAAAGATAAATCATTACTAACAAGTTTAACAGCTGTTGGTAATTTTGCTGCAAATGCTAAAAATTCTGAAGATTTAGAGTATGCTCAAGGTTTATTTAATCAACTTAATCAAGCTGATGCAAGAACTGATAGCACAAGACTTATTTTTGGTGCAACTGAAAGAGAGTTAAATACTAAAAAACAGAGATTTGATGGTATACAAATTTCTGGTCAAAATGTTGCTAATTCATTTAACACTCAACATCTTGTAAAAAATGAAGATGGTGAAGAAAGCTCTAAATATATTAGAGAAATGGATAAATATGAAATTCAAAATTACTTTAATGATTTAGTAGAAACAAAAGGTAATGGTGCTTATGGTGTAATTACTAAAGAAATAGAAAATGTAGAAAAACTTTATTTACAATTAGCAGGAGAATTTGGATTTACTAACAAAGGAACTTTTAACATTACTCCTGGTTTTACATTTGAAGATAATAATGGCAATAAGATAGCACCTACTGATTATTTGATGAATTTAGAAAGATATAAAGATAGATTAAATATGTTTGTTGAGGCGGGTTTTAGAGATGGTTTCTTAACTATAGAAGAAGCTCAATTAATTGTAGGCGGGAAATATAATGAATATAGCGCTGTAAGACAAGCAAAAGGTGAACAGTTTAAATTTGAAGCTCAAAATTTAAATAGTACAATTAGAAATCTAGATAATAAAATTGCACAGTATGCAGAAGATGATGATGAACTTGAGGCTATATTTGATTTTATCTCACCTGATGCAATAAATTCATTAATAAAAGCGGATAATCCAAATTCAGGTTTTCCTGTTTCATCTGATGAGCAGCAATATAAAAAAAATGCGGCTGTATTTTTAGGTAAACAAAATAAAGAAGATGTGTTAAGATATTTTAATGCTTATAGAGATGCAATAGGTAACGAGATGACTGCTGCAAAAGAAAGAATGACTAATTGGGGATTTAATTATCTTGGAAGTGTAAGTGAAGACCAAGAAAAATCTATATTTCAAAAAGCAAAAACAAACATATCTCAAGCATCACAAAAAATTGATGATGATTTTGACTTTAAAACAAAATTTACAAAAGATGATATTTCAGAAGAACCTCCAATTGCAGTAAATTATGATGATTTAACTGATGAACAAAAAAAACAAGTTGAAGATTATCAGAACAAAGGTATTACATTTTCGGAAGCATTTGTGCCAGCTACTATTGGAACTTTATCAGTAGGTGCTGCTACTTATTTATATGGTAATAATGTATTGAATTTTGGTAAAGATTTAATATCAGCAACTAAATTACCTAGTGAAGCTATAAATGATTTTATTAATGATGAAAGTAATTTAACTAAAAAATTTAAATCAAAAGAAAACAAATTAAAAGAAACTTTAGAGAAAAGAAATGAACAAATAGATAAAAATAATCCTAATGATAAAAATGCAGCAAAAGTTCAGAAAAAAACTGCTAAAAATGCAACAGATAAAAAAATAAATAAAAATAGAAAAGTGTTTATAAATTCATTTTCTAAAAAATATAATGTAAACCCAACTGATGTTCAAAGATTATTTAAAAAAGGTGTAGATGATAAATGGTATAATTTATATAAATCAAAATTATTTTTATCTGGCAAATATAAAGATTTTACAAGTAGAGTAAATAAATTTAATGCACGAGCAGCACGTGTTGTACCTGGTGCAACAGTAGGTGTGACTTTAGGAAGCTATCTTCCATATGGAGATACATGGACTGGTTTAGGCTTATATGGAGTAACAGGAGTTGGTGCGCAAAAATTAAGTAAAAAAGCTTTTGATAAATTTATGTCAAATCCTAAAAATGCTGCTAAATTTGCAAAATATACAAATAAATTTAACAAATCTATGATGACAGCTGTTGGTAAAGTTATAGGTAAAAGTTTACCTAAAAAGATAGCTACAACACTTAGTTCTGCTGCTGTTACTGGGCCTGGAAGTGTGGTAGTTGCTTTAACGCAAGCTGGATTATTTGCAAATGATATTTATCAAGTTATTGACCTTATGAGTCAAGATGTTAAATTAACCGATACAGAAATACAAGCAATTATAGAATCTGATGAATATAAACAAGTGCAGAATCAAGAAATGATAAATACTAGAAAAATGGCTCAAGACCCAAATAGATTGATGGAGCCAACTACTCGTTTCAATAAATAATATGACAACGCAAGATGAAATTATAAAATATTTTAGAGGTAAAAATTATGGAGCTTTAATTGATACTCCTGATGAAGAAGTATATAAGCTTGCCTCACAATATTCTTTAGACAAATACGATATTGAATTGCAACCATATGTTGCTCCTACTAGTATACCTAATAATGTTGGTAATATTCCTGTATCTCCTTATCAAAATAATGATGATAGTCCATTTTCTAATATTGATGTTCAACCAAAAAAAATAAAAGGCTTATATGGTTTAGCTGCTAGTATTTTTACTGATTTAAGTTTATCTGGATTAGCTGCAGAAGCTTTACCTAATGGCCTAGATTTACCTGGTGAAGCATTTGATATTAGTCCTGAGTTTTTTGAAAAATCATATAATGAATCTTTAGCAGGTCAAGCTTATCAAGCTATATATGGCCAAGAAGCATACGATATTGAAAACTATACTAATGATGATGATTTAAATGGATGGTTAGCTGAAGCAGGACAATTTATACTAGGTATGGGTAATGCAGCAGAGGTTCTTGCTTTTGCGACTGGTACTAAATTAGGTATTACTGGAGCTAGACTTGGGACATCTAAATTAGCTAATGCTGGTTTATTAGGTTTAAAAAATAGTGCAATCAAATCTGGAGCTGTCAAAGGTGTACAAAATAGAACATTAAAAACTGCTATGGTAGAGACTGCACTGTCAACAGGTATATCTTTAGGAACATTAGGTGCTGCTCATACTGCTACACATGAAGCTGCGGTTCAAAGAAAAACTACTGGTGAAATTGATTATAGTAAAGTATTAAAAGCTGGAGCAAAAGGTTTTGGTGAAAGCTTTCTTGTGGCTGCTCCTGCTGGTATGGCCGCTAAAGGTTATCTTGGTAGTAAATATGCTATGGCTAAATTAGCTTCTGATAAAAAAACACTAGATTTTACAACACAAATGTTAACAGGTGTTCCTACACAAATAGGTGTTGAAGCATTTGGTTTTACAGTTTTACCATCTTTTTATAATCAAATTGGTGAAGCGACTGGTGTTGATGTTCCATTAATAGATTATAGTCAAGCTCCTGGTATAATGGATGAAGGTTTTGGAAGAGCATTATTTCAAAACACTGTAATTATAGGTACAATGGCAGGATTTGGTCATGCAACTAGAAAATTAAAAGGTATAGATGATAGTCATACTTGGGCATTAAAATTATTAGAACAATCTAAAAAAGATACACAAAAAGTATTATCTTCTCAACAAAATGTAAAAACTAAATTACAAGATGCTGGTATAGAAATAAATCCAGAAATGTTAAAGCTTATAAGTAACAAAACTCAAGAAGTTTTTGCTAGTGAGTTTGAAGTAAAAAACTTTGCTAAAAAACAAAAAGTTGTAAATGAATTAATTGAAAAAATTGAAAGAAATGAAAAATTAACAGAAAAAGAAATAACACAGTTATCTGAACTTGCATTACCTATTAAGTTAGCTGAAGCTGGGTTATGGGAAGAGTTAAATTCTAACCCTAAAGCGCTTAGAAAAATTATACAAGAAGTAGAAGGTCGTACTATAACTGATGCAGAACTTGGAATTTACAAAAAAACATTACAAGCACAGCTAAACAATACATACAGTGTTTTTAATCAAGTAAATGAATTTATAACTGGTGTTAATCCTAGTAAATCTGCGCCTGGTTTAAGAGCAGGAAAAGAAACACCAATACCTGCTGAAACATTAATTCAAAAAGGACTTTTTGATGCAAGTGGAAAACAGATTATTAAAACTAAAATAGTCAATACAGCAGAAGAAAAACAAAAATTTTTAAATCAAGGATATGAAGAACAAGTTTCTACTCAAGCTATTTCTACGCAACCAGGTGCTATTGCAACGCAACAAGTTGTATCTGGAGTTTCTAAAGTTTTACAAAAACAAGGTTTAACAATAGATTATTCTAAGAATATAAATAAGGCAAAAAATTTAGTTACTGAATTACAGAATGAAACATTTAAAGCTGTTGGTCAAACTAAAGGTAGTAAAAATTCTGTTTTAATTAATAGTTTAAAAAAGAATATGAAAAGTGTTGACAAAATATCTGGCGATACAGAAGCTGTTATCGAATATGCTTTACATAAATTTAAAGATACAACTAATCCAAACTATAATAACGATAATATTAAATTTAGAAAATATTCTAAAACTGTATCTAAATTTGTAAATTGGTTACATAAAAATAAAAAGAAAACTTTAAAAGAAACTGAATATAATGATTTATATGAATATTTAATTGGAGAATTACAGTTATCAAAAAAAGGAAAAATAAAACAAGCTACACCAGATGATTTGTCTGCTTTTGCTACATTTTTTCAATATATAGATAAAAAATTTATGCCACGTGGCGCAGGTAGAGAAATAAGGGATGAAATAAGTTTTGCTGATATTAATGAATATATAACTGAACGTGTTATACAAGTTGATACTAAAGTATTAAAAAATGTAAATAAAAACATTGACATTTTAAATAAAGAATTGTCTAAAGTTTTATCTGGAACTAATCTTGATAAAGCTAATGCATTGTCAACATTAATTAAATATGGAATAAGAGACCAAGAAATAGCTAGACTTACTAAAGATAATATTGGTTTAAGTAAAAAAGAAGGATATTATATTGATTTTGGTGTAGGTAAAAATGTACCTAAAATATTTAAAGACAAAACTTTTGCAAATGTAATTCCTATACCAGAAAATGTAGCTAAATTTTTATTAAAAATAAAAACATCTAGCGATACATCTCCAATATTTGGAAAAGGTTTAAAATTTAAAAATAAATCACTTTATTCACATATAGCATCTTCTATTTTTGGGAAAAGACCTGATGGCGCTAAATATGAATGGAATAATAATAGAACTTTATTAAGGTCTAAAGGTGTTATTGAAAAAGCTGACAAAGGTCAAATGAATGGCTATTTACGTCATGATAAAACTAGAATAGAAAAAATTTATGAAAAACTAAGTATTGATGAACAACTACAAATATATAAAAATTTACAAAAAGAATTAGGAATATCAGATGCTCCAGCAAAGTTTCAGCTTGAAGCAATTGGTAAACCTGCATCTGCTAAAGAGTTATCTCCATGGCTTGATGCTCAAATAAAAAATAATCCTGGTTTAAAGCTTAGAAAATTAAAAGATGCTGATTTTGTAGGTAGATTTTATGAAGGTGTTATTGATGTTACTATGGGTAAAGCAAATAAATTTACATTCTTTCATGAAAATGCGCATAGATTAAAAGCAATGATAGATGCTAGTGGAAATAAAACTTTAAAAAATGTATGGAATCAGTCAGAAAAATTATTTAAAAAAGATGCTAAAGGAAGAAACATGGAAGAGTTTCTTGCTGATGAAATAGCTAAATATGGGCTAAGAAGACAGCAGGGTGGCAATATAAAACAAAAAATGGGCAGTTGGTTAAATAGATTATGGTCTAATATAAAATCAGTATTTTTTGGAAAATCTTCTTTAAATAAAAATGATGTAAGAAATATACTTGGTGAAAAAGTATTTAAAGGTTTCGCTTTTAATACAAGCGCAAAAGCTGGTAGTATTGCAAGATTTAAATATGAAACAACTGCAGAATTTTCTAAAGGATTAAAAAAACAATTTAATGATTCTTTGGCAGATAAATTAAAGCCTAATGAGAAAAAAGCTTTAGAAGAATATATTGCTACAACTTCAGGTATTGAAAATCCAGAATTATTTAAACTTGGAAGCTCTGGTGTTAGTGAAGCAGATTTAATTTTGTTTCAACAAAGAATGAGAGATATACCATTTTTAGAAATTAAAAGTACAGCTTCATTACAAGAGAAAGCTAAATTAATTAAAAATATTGAATTAAATGGTAACAAAGTATTTACTCCTACTCAAAGAGAAAATATTATGAAACTTTTGAACTTTGAAGGTAAAAGTATGTGGGGAGCTTCTGTTGAAAAATTAAAAGCTTATTCTGAAATTGTAAATACAACTCGTATGCCAGGACAAGAAAGAGTCTCAAGTATCGCTGAGTCAGCGACATCAGGAGAGCTTTCAAAGATTATGTCTGAAATGGATGGTCTAATAGGTGATATATCTAAAAAAACATTACCTGTCGGAGCTGTTATGAGAAAAGTTGGTTTAAAAGATATTGCATCTAAATTAGAAAACCATATTTCTGTAGAATTAAATCACGTTGGACAATTCATATTATTTGAAGGTGTTGGTGAAAGACTTTTAGGTAAAGGAAGTTTCAGGAAAGCTAAAGAACATCTTTATTTAATGGATGCTGAAAGATATGTAGAAAGAAAAAATTTAGGTCTGTTAAGTAAGTCTGAACAAAAATTTATAGACAAAGCATTTAAGAGTGATTGGGTTATATCAAAGGATGGCAATCTTGTAAAAAATGAAAAATACAATGGCGCAAAATTTAAAAATGCTATAAATACTTCAACAAAAGAAGGTCAAGTAGTAGAAGGCTGGGTTAATTATACAAAATATGTTTTTGAAAATTTTAAACAAGCTTTAAAACAAAATTTAGGTGAAGCGGAATATTTAAATTGGAAACAAGAAAATCATATAAACTGGATTAGAGATAATATATATGTATCAAGGCTAGTTACAGATAAGTTTAAACAAACATTTCAAATAGACAGCAGAGCCTATGATAAACTTATAGAAAAGCAGACTGCTCCATTAGCTGAAAAATTAGCTAAGAAAAAATTTAAAACAGATAAACCTTCAGAAGAGCAAATTGGTTCTGTATGGGAAGATGCTGAAATGTATGTAAGAAGAGATATTGTAGATATGCTACAATTTAACAAAGGTAAACATAGCACAAAGTTTTTACAGAAAAGACATCAAAAGCTTCCTGAGTTTATTGAAATTGATGGCAAAAGAATACAAGTTTATGAAACAGCATATGAAGGTACTCTTAAAAAATATGCTTTAGGAATGTCTAAATTTATGGCAAACACAGAGATATTTCCAGACTTTGTACAAGTTAAAGGTTTAAACTTTCAGGGCCAAAGAGCGGCTATTGATAAATTAATTACTGCTAATAACAAATGGGGTAATTGGGCTTTAGATAGAGTAAATAGTCAATTAGGTTATTTAAGAGCGCCTGGAGATTATCATACTAAAGCTTCAACAGTGATGTCTGGCGCTGCGCAAATCTTAGCTAAGACAGCTTTATCTTTTCCGACTTCAGGTCTTAAAAATTTAATTCTTGGGCAAACAGCTACACTTTCAGCATTTAGAATTAGAGATTACTTTGCTGGTTTAGCTAAAGTTATGTCAAAAGAATTTAGAGATGAAGTTAAAGGAACAGGTGCAACAGAGATTGGTTTAAGACATATACAAGACATGAAATTTAAAACAGCAGATAAAGTTTTAAATAAGATATTTTGGTTTGGTGGTATGAAACCTACTGAAAATGCTAACAGATATATGTCAATAGCTGCTAGTAAAGTTCAACAAGATAGACTTGTAAGAATAATATCTAACAAAAATAATTCTGCTAAAAAAATACAAAGAGCTGAAAATAGATTAAAAGATTTTTATTCATTATCTAGTAATGAAATAAGTTTACTTAAAAAGTATGGTTTGAGTGGTGTAAGTGATATGACATTTAAATCTTCTTATGCAAAAGCTAAAGAAGGTAGAACTATGCAAAACATTTATAATAAAATGAATAGTATGGCTCACATAAAAACTCAAGGTGCTTCTTTATCTTTCTTTATGCCAGAATGGGCAGATGGTAAATTTTTAAGACCATTAACACTATTTAAAAGAATGGCTTATGCAGCTACGACTAATTCTATTAATAATTTTAAATTAGCTTACAAAAATAATGACATGGTAAAAATGGGTATGCTTATGGTAGGCCCATATATTACAGGAACATCTTTAATAGCTATCTATGACCACTTGTTTGACCAAAAGCCACCTACAGAAAACTCTTCAGCATTTTCTCATATGAAGTATGTTTATATGAGAGGTGAGTTTTTAGGTGTTCTTTCTGATTTCTTAAAAATTTATGAAGGAGAATCTGCGCAACAAACAGTATACCCAGCATTATATAATTATTTACAAGTATCTGGAATGACTTTATTTAAATTATCAAAAGGTCAAATGAACTGGAGTCAAGCTGGCACCGAAATGTTAGATGCTACTTTTGGAGGCTATCGTGGCTTCATGAAATTAATTGATGCTAGAGATAATAAATATTTTGTTAGTAGAAAAAGAGGTGATAAACTCTGGAATGCTTTTAAAGAAGAAGTTTTTCCAAATGATGATACTGATGGATTTGTAGGTGATGTAAGACTAACTCGTAGAAGTCCATATTATAAAGATTTCAAAAAAGTTTTTGAAAAAGGTACTGCAGAAGAATTAGCAAAACAATATATCATTACATTATACGCAGTAGCTTCTGACCTTTATACAACAGGGCTTACAACTGAAGGTACAGCTATAAAATATAGAACTCCTACAGAAGCTCTCAAAGAAGCTAGAAAACAATTAGATGCTGCTTTAACTAGATTCAATCCAAACAAAGGTAGTCTTATAAAAGCTTTAAAAACTAAAGACAAAAATGAAAAAGCTCAAAAATTAAGATACTTTTTAGAATGGAATAAATGGTTAAGCAAAGACCCTTCTAAAGCTCAAGAGTATAAGAAACTATTTAATTCACTTGAAGGAGCTTACAGATATAAAATAAGAAAGCTGGAAGAACAATTAAGTAATCCAGAACTATTGAAAGACCCCGAAGTAAGAGAATCTGTATTAAAGTCTCTACGAGGTTTTAAATAATTCTTTTCTTGGTATCAATGCCATTTGGCTTTGATTAAAATCTCCACCCATAACAAGCTTTAGTTTGCCCTGTTTTTTTAAATCAATAATTAACTGCTTCAAATAATCAACACTAAAAATATATCCGCCTACAATTTTATTATTGTCTGATAATAAATGTATCCAAACATTAGAACCAGTTGTAGATATACCGCTAGGTCTTCCTTTGTATCTTATCTCTACTGCTAGATTGCCAGTAGTTTTCCATATATCTCTTTCTGTTTTGACCTCAATCATAGTGTTGCCATTCTGTAAGTCTTCTACAAACTTTTCACCCATCTGGCCAAACTCTAAATCAAGGTCAAACTTTTTCATATCCTCATACTTCAATGGTATCTCCTCTCCATTATCTTTTATTAATCTAAAACCTCCAAATTTATCATATAAATTAGCTAACTTTATCAAGACCATAACCTGCTATCATTATTGCATCAGCAGTTGCTAATGTTGGAATACCCTTCCAATGATAAGCTGTAAAATTATTTTTGTTAATGTAAGATTTAGCTAATTGTTTTATATGATTTTTTCTTTCTTGTTTCTTCATAGCTTTCGGAACATCAAAATGTTTCATCCATGTAGTAGGAACTACATATTCTGGCTCTATTTCATTTGAAGCTATGATACCTTGCCACTGCCCATAGTTTTTCCCAAACGTAAATATCGAAGATTTACCATCGGTTGGTCTAGCCCAGACTTTTTCGATGAACAACGACACGTTCTTAGGAGACGTACTATGTAGCATGTGTTTGAGGATTTCCGACATGCGGAGTATGTTGTCTGGGCATTTTTCAGACCAAATTAAATTTTCGTGTATCATACATATTCCCCCAGATTTTCCTGGGTCTATCCCTATAATCATATCAGAATGGTAAGTCTTTTCCATAAATCTCCTTTGCATGTGGTATTGACCAGTTATCGTATATTGTACATATATCTCCATTGTAGTGAAGATTTATTTCAGCTGATTCTCCATATCTAACTTTACTTGCAATCAGTTTGATTTCATTTTTAGAATGCATAGCAGGGTCTACTTTGTAAGAGTAGAATACAAAAAATACATTTTCTGCTATCTGCTCTATGGCTCCAGACTCTGCTAAATCTGAAAGTTGTGGCCTCTTTGTTTCTCTGCTTCTTGCCTCAAGAGAACGATTCAACTGAGAAGCTAAAATTACTGCGCAGTTTGTCTCTTTTGCAAGCCATTTATAATCATTACAAAGAGCTTCAAGTTGTAATCTTCTTTCTGTATTTTTTATGTTAGGTGAAACAAGCTGTATGTAATCATCTATAATCACATCTGGCTTAAATTTTTTAACTTCTGATGCTGTTTTACCTAAATTTCTTATGCTATCAAACATAATAAACTTATCTTCTGTGTATTTTTCTTGCACTATTTTAGATGCATTTTTTAAATCATCAATAAAAGCTATATTAGTTTTATCAATAATACCTCTACGAACATCTCTGTATTTAAGGTTTGGATTTTCTATACATAAAAGCTTTTTAATCACCTCGCTGTTTGGTAGCTCTCTGTTAAAAACAGCTACTTTGTATCCACCTTTGATAAGACTAGAAAGCATATTTACAAGAAATGTTGTTTTACCATGACCTGGTCTACCACCTACTATTGTTATTTCACCTCTGGTGAGACCGCCAGCAAGACCATCAATCTCTCTATATCCAGTCTTTATCATTTTAGTATTACCTGTTTTCATAGTGCTAATTGTTTCATGCATAGTTTTATCTATTGAGAATGTCTCTCCTGGTCTAACTCTTATAAGTTCACCCATAAGGTTGTATGCTTGATTAATTAAACCATAAACATCTTGCCCTTTATCAAGAGAATTGAATTTTATGCTTTCTGTTTCTTTAACAATTTTTCTTAAAAGATATTTTTCATACACGATTCTAGCATATGATGGTAACATAGCGCCAGTACCAGTATCTGTTGTAATTTCAAGTATGTATCCTAATGTTAAACCATGATTCATATCTTCGTTTGTTATACTTGCTGATAGTACAGCAATATCAATATGTTTATCAGATTTCACCATCTTAGTAATTTTCTTCCATAAAGTTTGTGCTTTACTTTGGTAAAAAACTTTTGGTTCTACTATAAACTCTGATACCTCTGTATACATTTTTGGTGAGGTAATAAGCCCCCCTAGAAGCACATTTTCAGTTGCTTCATCTTTTATGTCGTTCATCGTTACTCCTGTTCTTTTTTTATTCTTCTACTATTGTACTATTATATTCATCTACAATTCTATCTGAAGATATTTCTGCTATCTTATAAATAACTCCTACGTTGGTAGATATTTCATCAAGAGGTCTACCCTTTAAGTATATACCCCAGTTATTTTCGTTTAGAATTTTTTCTAGGACTTTTTTGTCTATCATCAGTTACCCCCTTTCTTAAAAGGTATTTTTCAAATTTTTTAGAATCTTTTTTGTAATCTAAATAGTGTATAAATATATTACTTAGATTTTCGCTTGTTATCTTTAGATGATTTAGACTCTGTATTATCCTGTCTATCACTTGAGCTACTTCCTTTATCGTTGGCTTTTTCTTCCTCATGCTCATCTTTTACCTCCTCTAGTATTTGATTCAAAATATCTTTTAATTTTCTTACGTCTTCTTTCAGTTTGATAATATTGTTTTCCATATCTATGGCTCTTCCCATTATTTTCTCCTTTTACTTTTTTGGTATGAGTACCAGTTTTGTTGTTTAGCTGTTTTAATTCTGTGACAATTTGCGCATAATATGACACACTTCTCAATCTCTTTTTCAATGGCTTCGATGGAGTAACCATGTGTAGCCATATTCGATACACTGTTTCTTTTCGTTTTCGGGTCAACATGGTCAAATTCGAGAACGATAGGATTGCTTTCACCGCAAGCAATACAAGGATTACTAAGCTTAAACTCATATATCAATTGTCTTCCATATTTTTTAAGTCGAGCTGTATTGTTTCTGGTCCTTCTTTTGTAGCTTGCCTTATTCGCTTTATAATGCGCTCTAGAATATTCTCTTGTGCATACTTTACACTTACCAGATTTAATTTTTTTTGTTTTACTCCTCCAACTGAAAGAGCTGATACATTTTGTTTTTTTACAGGCACTACACTTCTTTTTCATTATCTTCTACCATTCCCCAAAGCAGGAAGCAGTATACAATAATATCTGTAATTCTACCTCTTACATCTTCCCTTTGTGAGCGATGTCCATCAGCATAAGCACAAAGCCCATCAAGGTGTTTAATCATATAAGTAAGTAAAGCTTTTTCTCTTGTTGTTCCTGTAAATGATGCTACTCTTTCAAAATTTGCAAAAGCATTATCTAAATCTCTTGCATACTCATCTTGTCCAGCATCTCTAGTAAATTTGACTAACTCAATTATTTCATCAATAAGTTTTGCCATTTCTTTTCTAGACACGTTTTCTCCTGTCTCTATACTCATAAGCATTTAATTGATATTCATTACCAACCATCCTTGATAGTGGCCATCCATTTGGTAATTTATCTAACTCATTTCGTATTTTTTGAACTCTTTGCCAAGTTTTATTTTTCGACATCTTTATTCTCCTCTTGATTCTCTAATGGTAAATAACATTCATATGTTGCTTCGCAGGTAGGGCAAGAAAAATTACTAACAATACCTTCTCCTTCATAACCACAATCTTCAAAATCGTGGTCACCGCCCCATATAACTTCTGTACTACAATGCCAACATTTCATTTTTTATCCCTATAAATTTGCGGAAGACCTTGAAAGGTGGGAAAGAAAATAGTGAGTAGGGACTCTACAAAACCACCCATGCAACCTCACGATATACATTATCTTCCGCATATATTATCTGTTTATATGTCTGTATACACTTGCTTGTGATACACCTACTATTCTACTTATTCTTTTTGCTTTTAGGCCCATACTATACAAAGTGTTTATAAAAAACTTTCTAGGTGAACCTACACGAACATACTTTTTCTTAAAATGGGATTTCTTCATCTTTAGTTGTGCCTCCCTCCCATGTTTTGATATATTTAACTTCAAAAGGTGTTCGTTCTTGTCCTTCTTTTGTTTTATATGGTTTACCAGCATCTATTATAGCAATTGCGGGCTTTCCATTTATATCATCAGCTTTTAACTGAGGAAGAACTTGAACCTCTACATCTTGACCGTTCATCTGTACAACTTTTCTTGGTATATCTTTACCTAGTGTCTCACAGAAACGTAGGTATCTATCGTTACCTTTTGCATTAGATACGAAGTCATCGCCTTCTTTTGGCTCTAAAAACCTAAAAACACCATTAGCCTTATAACTTCTACCTACATAATCTTTTCCGCTGTATTCGGTATCGTTATTACCTTTATATGTTTGTTCAGCAGTTTTAGCATCAATTACAAAATTGTAGTTATAAACTATAGCTTTGAAATTTTTACCATCTCTACTCCAGCCAACTTCTCTACAAGATGACTCTTGTAGGTGTCCATAAAATTCACCACGAACATTTGGTGCTGATTTAGGTTTATCTGTTTTTTTATCTTCTCCTGGAACGAAGAAGCTTTCTGTATCGTTTAACATTTCGTCAAACATTTTAGCAGTCTCACTCATTACTTATCTCCTTTTAGTTTATTTTTTAAAAAATTAAGACTTTTTTCATAGTTTGATTCATTAACCTTGCCAGACTTAATATTGTTTATGATAGTATCATACTCAGTATCACTGACAAGTTTTTTCTTTTTCAAATCATTTGCTAGTTTTGTTATTTCTTTTTCTTGTTTATCAGTTATATTGTTTGGTAAATCCTCACCAGCAAATAAAACTAAACCAAGTCCATGTAATGCAATAGCTTTAGCTAAACATCTTTGTATTGATGTGTTGATTTGAAATGTATTCGGATTATCAATAGGTTGATTCCTATTGTCTAATACTGGATGTATCTGTGTTCTTACTATATCTTCAATAGTTACACTAACTTTCACATAATATCCAGTTGTTGTTTGCATGTAAGGCATACCATCATACTCATGCACTTCCCATGTTGCAGTAGGAAATTCTTTTAACATTTCTCTTACAGCATGCGCCCATGACAAGTAATCAAATTTACCTTTCTTTTCAGCTAGTTTGGATACGTCAATATCCTTTAGTTTGTGAAATACACTCATTTCGTCTCCTTTT
>TARA_R100000655_G_scaffold20867_3_pt1 | contig 37463 bp, 35 predicted proteins | sample TARA_R100000655 | Tara Oceans TARA_R100000655 (sample SAMEA2622497) | marine metagenome | biome: marine biome (ENVO:00000447); feature: deep chlorophyll maximum layer (ENVO:xxxxxxxx); material: "saline water (ENVO:00002010), including plankton (ENVO:xxxxxxxx)" | depth 90 m
AAGATCAATATCTTGATGTGTGGTTTGAAGGTTATCCAGAAAATCTTAATGCAAGAATCTATGCTAAAAAAGGAAGTAATGGTGAAGAATTTGCAATTGGTCAAGTATTTAGATTCGCTAATGCTGGCATAACTGGTGCATTAGATGGAACAAATGGTAAAATGGTGATAAAAATGGACGATAATCCAGTACATTTAGCTGGAAAAACAGTTAATGCTTATTTCTATAAAGATGGTAAATATAGTAGAATACTTAAGCAATTTGCACCAACTACGTTTGAAAATGCTGCTGAATCATTTAGAAGTGAAGATGTAGTATATTGGAAAGGTAAAGCAGAGAAATATTATAATGATTATGTTTTACCAAAGTTAACACAAGACACAGGGAACGATACTCAAATTGTATCCTCTGAAACTAATGAAACAAGTACATCATCAACTGATGAAATACCGTTTTAATTAGTTAAAGTAATAGGGGGTGCAACAACTGGTCCTATAAGTCCTGGAGCTAGGCAAAGGAATATGTGAGTGCCCCCTATATAATATAAGGAGATGATATGATTAAAGAATTCGCGTTCGGAATATCTAATAGACATCATTTTCAAGATGCTGAAGATATAGAGCAGTGGGAAGGAATAGAGAATGATACATTCTGTTCTCTATATAATTATGATGATTATGTAAAAGGTTATTATAGTGATAATAAATCCTTGTCAGGTTTTGATGGTAAGATATATATACCTGAAGAGTTTTTATTAGATGTAGATGGAGAAAATAGTTTGGAAGCTAGAGATAAATTATCAGGATTACTTATACTACTTAAACAACTAAATGTTCCCAGTAGAATTTTCTTTAGTGGTACTGGATTTCATGTTGGAATACCTGATAATGCTTTTCAATGGAAGCCACATAAAGATTTACATATATCAGTAAAGAAAGAACTGAACAATAAAGGTATATTTAACTATGCTGATCCTTCTGTTACTGATAAAACTAGAATTATAAGAGTAAATAATACTAGAAATAGTAAATCGGGACTATATAAAGTACAAATTCCAGATGAATATATTGATAAAATGATAAATTGTAGTAAAGAAAATTTTGAATCTTTTATCAATGAATTTGCAAAAGAACCACAAAGTGTAGATCCTTTAGATAGAAAATGTAAATCTGTGTTTAATGTTATGGTTGAAGAAGAAAACAATAAACCTATCAAAGCACAAGTAATTACAGATAATACGCATCATACTTGCATACAAAAAATGATGGAAGGAGCTCCAAGAGGTAAAAGACATATGGTTGCATTAAGAATAGCGTCATATCTAAGGTGGAGATTTCCTGAAGATATTGTATATATGATCATGGAAAACTGGAGACAGAAAGTAAGTGTAGAGCATCCATTTAAAGAAGAAGAAATGATTAATATTATTAAAGGATGTTATACAGGACATGGTGGACAAGGATATACTTATGGATGGGACGACCCTATAATAAAATTCTATTGTGATAGTACATGTAAATTACATAGAGGTAGAAAAAGTTTAAGAACAGAAACTGTTATGAGCGCTTCTGCTATGGAAAAAGAACTTATTGAATTCTATGCTAAAGATCATGACCCTATTAATATAGGACATTTATATGGACAAGACTTTCCAATCTATCCAGGTGAAGTAGTTATTATACAAGCTCCACCTGCTAGTATGAAGACAATGTTATTACAAAATTGGATAGTTGCATTAAAGAAACCAACATATTTTATTGAGATGGAAATGTCTCCAAGACAAATATGGTCTAGATTTGTAATGATAGAAAACAAATGGACTCATGAAGAATTAGAGCAACATTATAGTCAATTACAAAATGGTCAAGAAAATAAGTTTAAGTATCTTACTGTAGATTATTCTTCTCCTTATCCTAATGATATAGAAAAGAAAATATCTATGATGGAAAACAAACCTGAACTTGTAGTAGTTGATCATATGGGTTTATTTAAGAGTAAAAGACAAGATAATAATATGAAAGTCGAAGAAGCTTCTCAAGCCCTTATGGAATTAGCAGTTAAATATAACGTAGTTGTATTTGCTGTAAGTGAAATAAGTAAATCAGCCTTTAAAGAAGGTATGGATATATCATCTTCTAGAGGATCATTTAGAGTAGCTTATAATGCTAACAAATTATTATCATTAACTCCTTATCGAAATAAAGAAACTAATCTAATTGAAATGATAGATGTCAAAAGTGATAAAAATAGAGAGAAAGAGTTTCTTAATGTTAGGTTAAATGTAAATAATGTGAGGATAGAATAATGAAGCATAATGAAATGTTAGTAATGATTGACAGTATCTTTACTAAAGTTGAACAAATGCATACTGAAGGTCAAAAAGAATATGCTATGACTGAAGATAATGTGTTTGCAAATTTTGAAAGAATAGCAAACCAAACAGGATTTGATAGGGAGATGGTCCTGTGGATATATCTTATGAAGCATATAGATGGAATAGCATCTTATCTTAAGGGACATAAATCTCAAAGAGAAAATGTAACAGGTAGATTAACTGATGCCATAGTATATTTATGTATATTATGGGGAATGATAGAGGAGAAAAATGAGCAGAGTAACATCAAGAAAAGCATATAAAGAGTTAAATGAAGAAGGTAAAGTACGATCACAAAAAGATACTATACTATTTGTTATTAGTATGATACCTAATTCAGATAAAGACTTTGGTATGTCATTAAAAGAGATTGTTAGGCAGACAGGATTTGAAATAAATGCTGTATCTGGTAGAGTTAATGATCTTAAAAAAGATGGTAGTATCGAAGAATGTACTAAGAGAAAGTGTCGGATAACTGGTAGACTTGTGACACCAGTCACTTTTGCTTAGTCGTAGAGTAGTTTAGAAATAGTGCTAATAAAAGAGAGCCAGTATCATCACATCGCGAAAAACTGCGGTCTAGGCCAACGGTTGGTTTGGGGATGCTCTCTTTTATTGAAAGGAGAATTATGGATTGGCGTATATGGAATGAAAGACAAAAAAAGAAAGAAAAACTCAAAAAACGTTATAAGAAATTTATGACAGACTATCATGGAACTGTAATGTTTAAATATAAGGATAGAAAATGAGATTAACTGAATATATAGATTTTATAACAAGAACTGATTTAAAATTAGGGAGAAATCCTAAAAATGATGATTATACTCATTTCACACCTTGGAATGTACATAAACGTCAAAGATATTTATATCAATGCAAATTACAAGGAAAGGAGCCAGTAAAATGAGCTATTCAAAACAATTATTCGAAAGATATAATCAAGATGATGAAAATACTGTATTATCATTAATACCTTATAGACATGCTTATGATATATTTATGGAATATTTTGACAACTTACCTGATGAAGATAAAAAGAAATTACATAAAAGATTAGAAGGTCTTGGTCTTTGATATTTGGAGTAATTAAATATTTAGGTAAGGTAAATGAAGAATGTGGTATGTGCCATGATATAAAATATACTGATAGATATTTATGGATTGGCTTTATCACTAAAGATAAATTAAGAATATGCGCTAAATGTGCAGAAAGGGAAGTAGGTAAAAAATCATGGAAAAGAAGAAGCCAACAAATAAAGAAATTGTTGCAAAAGTAGAAATGTTAACACATGTTAATAATACTTTATGTGAAATGATGGATAATTTAACTAACTCTTTAAAACAATATATAGAATTTAAAGATGATGTTAAAGATTTTCAACAATATCAGAAGGAGATTTTAGATGCAAGGAAAAAAATCGTTAAATCCAGATAATATATGGTTTGTATGTGATAAATGTGGTACTTCTTATGATGATCATATGGAAGAAATAATACCACCAGGAGAAATAAAAGGTAGTATTGAATGGGCTTATAGTCCAACATCTCATGAAAACAGATGGGATGCATTAACTAAACTAAGGATAAGGGAACAATATGAAAATAAAAAGCGCAAAAGCAAAAGGAAGGAACTTGCAGAATCTAGTAAGAGATAAATTAAGAAAAATATTTATTGATCTATGGACTAAGATACCTACATTAGAATATGATGATATAAAATCACAAACTATGGGAATGGGAGGTGAAGATATAATACTATCTCCTGCAGCTAAAAAATTAATACCATATAGTTTTGAATGTAAGAATACAGAAAGATTAAATCTTTGGAAATCATTAGAACAATGTGAGTCTAATTGTGAAGATAGGATGCCAGTTTTAATCATTAAAAGGAATAGATCTAAAGTATATGCAGTAATAGAATTTGATAATTTCACAAAAATAATAGGAGAGTAACATGCTTAGTAAAAATGATAAAGAATCATTGAAATATATAGAAAGCAAATTACAAAGTAATCAACCAATTAGTCAAAAAGCAATAGATATGATAGAAGAACAATTTGCACTATATGGATATTTAAAAAGTTTAATAGAAATGAGAAATCAAGATTTAAGGTTGTGATAATTGAGATTTTTGCATAGAATCTAATATCATCATGATATTTTGTATTTCTTGATCACTATATTGACTATTGGGCTTCGGTTTTGAACGTTTTTTCTTAGGTTTTTCAGGTGTAAAATATGTTGATGCAGGTTTAGGTAAAAATTCCTGCAGAGGATATAACATCTTATCTTTAATATTACTTAATTCAGGAGTATTGTATAATCCAAGCTCTTGACCTAATAAAGTTGGAAATCCAGCTCCGTTTATCATTCGAGGCCCAGTAGTATAAATCAATCTTCCTATTTGAGTATTTAAAGTTCTCACGAATTCCTCTATCTTTTTGTCTTTAGTTCTTTTTGCAGCATCATGATAATATTGATGATAAGAATTAAAATCACTACTATTCATTCTTTGGAAATTAATCAATGATCCAATTTTCATAACATCAGATACAAATGGTCCACCAAATGTAGCTGTAATAGGATCCTTGCCAAAAAATGCTTTTTCTTTTGCTTTCTCATCACCTCTTAAATATTGATCTAATCTTGTTATTCTTTCCCATGTATCATTTTGGACTAAATTACTCCATTTAGTATTTGTAATAGCACCTAATCCTGTAACAGCGGTATATAACATTCCTAATCTATATAATCTCCAAGCTTCAGGTGAATTCCATTCTCTGGCTAATATATCACTTCCACCTTTAGCAGCAATTTTACGTTGATATTCAAAAAAATTAATACTATATGTAGTAAACTGACCTAATACTGAACCAACAGGATTCCTTGTTATCGCTGGTTTAGCCCATGGATCATATAAGTAGTGTAATTCCTTTACCATATTAGCAGCATATCTCGAAGCTTGATTTCTACGTGTTTTTTCAACCAAAGCATTAAATTCAGCCCCATCTAAGCCTTTTCCTTCAGCTTTCTTTAATTGTTGTCTTAAAATAGTATCATTTTTAAGTGCATTATATCGCTCTGTAAATGCTATTTTAAATGTAAGACCACGATTAACATGATTTTCAACCCATTGCATAGGTTTACCAGCAAATGTTGCAACTTTCTCTAAATAATTATTCCATTTACTAGCAGTACTTGCCTCAGATTGAACTACTTTACCGCTAGAATCTAAATTTAAATTACTCATTAACTCTCTTGGCATAGCAAATTCCTGAATATTTACAAATTCATATCCATGCCTAGCCATTTCTTCAGCAAGCATAGTTTTATATTTATCGGAATGCATATCTCGCATTGATTCTTTAATAGCTTTATTTCCAAAATATACCCAGTTTTGTAATGATTGAGTAGCATTTCTAGCTACTGTACGTGCATTAAAACCTAATTTAGATATAAACTCCCATGAAGTAATAGCTCTAGATATATTAGTAAGCTTATTGTTTCTAAATTTTAATCCTAAAGCAGCATCATGGGTATCTTTAATATATTCACTCATAAATTGTAGGTGACTATCAAAGTCAGTACCTGATAATTCATGTAAATCTCTTAAAGCTTTAATTGTACTTTTAGAAACATTTGCATTATAATTAAATCTAACTGTATTGTGAGCATATGTATTTAATATATCCAATACATCTTTAGAGGTTTTAACTGGCGCATCTAAAGCTCTTTCAAATGTATGCCCAGGAACCTTTAAATTTTCTCTTACTTCTGTCACCATTCTATCAATATATTTAGTAACATGTCCAGGATGTTTATCTAAATACCCAGAATGCATATCATCACTTAATCTTGTAAAAGTAGGAGCTATGTCCAATACTTGTCTAGGAAAATAATCTTTTGGCTTATTAGGTGCATTTTTAGAAAAGTAATCATTATATAGCTGTTCTAGTTTTTTAACTTGAAAATTAACAGTATTATAATCACTTTGTGCCAATTTTAACATATCAATATTAGCTTTTAATCCGTTACCTAATATTTTCCATAATCTATCTTTTACTGCTGGCTTATTACCACTACCAAAATGCCAAGCAGAAGCCGCATCATATAGATCTGCACCATAATCAAGCTTAACTTTAGTTGGATCTTGTTTTGCAATAAGATCAGGATTAGTCATTAATTCCCATAATCTTTGCATTGTTTGTAATTGATGATCTGCATTACGCAATGCTTTGTCAGATAAATGTTCTTGGTAGAATGCCTCAGCAGCTTCATTTTTACCTTCTTTTTTATATCTTTTATAATCAGTATACAAATCTTGTAATTTCTTTTGAGCATTTTTTCTTGTTAAACTAAATTTGTTCATTATAGTACTTTCAGCAGAAGCTTTATTTAAAGCAGTTTCAATCAACTTTAAATCTGATGTAATATCTTGAAGTTCACCTCTATAATAATTGCTTATACGTACCATATCTCCGAAATACTTCTTACTTACTGGAGTTTTACTTAATATATTTTCAGGTAATTTAAATAATTTGCCTAGCGCAGAAGGAGTTCCTTTGTTTAATTGCTTTAAATAACTATTCATTTTACGTTCTAAAGTTTTCAATTCTTTAGCATTTGGAATTCTACTTAATTGAAAATCTAAATGTGGTAATGTTTGATGATAAAAAGTTTCAAAATCCCTATGTCGTCCTTTTGTATAAGCTTGAATAGCTCCATTATCAAACCATTTTTTACTAATACGTTTTAAATTTTCAGCATTAGCTATATCTTCTGATTCAAATAAATCTGGTATACAATCTGCTTTAGACATACATCTCCTTTATTATTTACATCCTACTTTTTCATTAATTCTTTGCTCTAGCGATTCGTAACCTCTAGATGATTTTTCATGCATATTACTATATGGTTGATCTATTACTTTCGGTGTTCTATTGAATAACAAATTCAGATTATGAGAATTACCTAACATAATATTAGCATCAGTCATATTTGCTTGTTTAAAGTTTTTGAAACCATTAATTGAAGGGTAATTCATAAGACTAGTGCTTTCTGGTATATATGCTACAGGACTAAATGCCCATTTAGACAGACTGGACATATTGCCTACAACAGATGGATCTACTATAGAATTTGCAAATACGCTAGTAATACTTCTTCTATCATTACCAAATAACAAAGCAAGATTATCATTTAATTCTATTTCTTGAAATCCTGGTTTCCATCCTTTAATATTATCAACTAAAGGTGCACCAGCAAAAACATCAGATTGATGATTCATTTCATTGCTTAATCTATTTAATAATGCATTGCCTCTTTCTCCTTGTTGACCATACATTGCTCTAAAGCTGTTATTATACCATCTAGCAGTATGATCAAATATACCATCTTTTACTATTTTAGTTATATAATTATCAGGAGCATTAGATATAAATCTCAATCCAAGTTTCAACATAGACAAGCTTTCTGATTTAAATGCTGGAGTAATTCTTCTGTGAAGATATGTAAAGGCATTTGGATCTTCTGCAGGTTTCATTAATTTCCATAGCATTAACATACCATGACCACCTTCTTCAGTTCCTTTTCCTGGAATATTCCATTTTTGAAATAATAATTCTAACCTGTCGTTAACTATACTACTAGTTCTAGTTTGATCAGCAGTCCAATCACTACCACTTAAGTTTTGTCTCCATTCATTTCTATAAAACTTTTGAAAATCAGCTATATCTTTATCCATCTCTAAAGCTTTATCTCTACCACTATACATATCATGTATTCCTATTTGAGCATATTTACTTAACATATTATTCCATATTAAAAGCTCTATTTGTTCTGGAGTAGATACACCTTTAAATTTAATTACACCTTTATTACGAGCATAATTTCTAAATAAACTATAATTATTTTTTACAAAACTAGTAATTTCATGTTCTCCAGCTTTCCCTTCTGGGAAACTTTTACTTAATTGATCAGGTCTAAGATCACCTTTTGCTGGCCTTGCTTTTTCATTCCAATCTTTAGGAAGTCTATTATGCTTATAAACATCATTAATATAAGAAGATATAACTCCATCTCTTATTTTTTTAGCATATTCCATACCTGCACCTGGAGCGCCTTCACCGAAAATTAATGAAGTTTCTACTGTATTTTTTTGAGCTTCCAACCTTTCAATAGATTCTTGTATTACTTCTGCTAAATTTTTCTGACCTTTAGCTAAAGCATTTCTTCTTGCTCCTTGCTGCTTACTAATATTAAATGCTAAATAATTTGCATAACCAAACATTTTGTCATTTTTTTGCAATTGCTTAATAAATTCTTTACCTACAGCATCATAGTTTTCACTATACATATGTTTACTATAAAAATCGTGATAATTATTTAAAGCTTCACCCTCTAACTTCCCAGGAAGTTCTAATTTCATATAATCATTATGCACTAAGACTGACATTGTTCTTTCAAAAGCTAACATATTTGGAAATTGATCACCTACTTTAGTTGGAATACCTCTCTGGAATAAACCTGGTCTAATGTTTTGACCAAAGTCACCAAATATATTTTCAACTTTTTGATTCTTATTAAGAAAGTACTTATTTAAATCAGCTAAGTCTACCTTAGTTTTTGCAGAGCCTTGATTTTTAAGCTTCCAATACACTCTATTAGACAGATTATTCATAGAGGCATCATATTGTGCCATATTAGTTAAAAAGTCCTCATATCTTACGTTTTCTTGCTTTCCATTAGAAAATAAAGATGTACCTAATCTCAACATAGCATTGTAAGGCTTAATAGCTTCAGTAATAATAGCTCTTTCTACATTAGTAGCAGACCATTCTGAATCAGGATTTGGAACCCATTTGCCTTTTTTAACAGTTTTATCATATGCGGCTCTACTAAATATACCTTCATACCTTCCGCTTATACCTCCAAATAAAAAGTCTTGATACCAATTTTGATTATATACTCTATCATTATATCCTGTTAAAGAATCAGTGATATTTTGTATATCTTCAGCCAATAATCTTCTAGCTTTTCTTAATTTAATAGGGTCTACATAGATATAACCACCATTTTCAACATTTTTTAAATTTAATGCAAAACCTCCAATGCCTTTACCCTCAGTAGTTTGGATTAAATTAGGGGATGAATCATAATGTTCTAAAGCTGATAATAATCTTTGAGTTTTAACAATTGTTCCTCTTAATTTTTCTGAATTAGCTAAATGAGTATCCCACTCTTTTACACTAGTAGGATTAACCCAATCAAACTTCTCTACTAATCCACCACTTGATTTCTTTCTTAAACTTGTTTTATTTCCAGATTCATAAGTATCTGGATTAGCTCTTAATACTTCACCAGATAACGCTTTCCATTTATTTAATACACTTGTAGGAGCATCCCAGAAAAAATCTGTTTTATCTACATCATAATCACCTTCTAATCTAAGAGCAAAGTCAGAAGCATTAAGTTTTGTTTGATTTCCATAATCTGCATGTAATAAATCCTTTATACCTACAATAACCATATCACCAGGTCTAGTACTAGGATTACGCCTGTAAGTAACAGCAATTTGATAGTTTTTATTAATTGATTTAATTGCTTTTAAAGCATCTTTTAATAACATTCTATCGCTAATTAATTTATCAGCTCCTTTAATTTTTGAAATATGTACTAATTCATCCTTGCCTTTTGATTTATGTTTTATTATATGAAGATTTTGTAAATCTATAGGCTTATCTCCAGACACATGAGGCAATAATGCTTCTCCATATGTAAATATTTCCCCAGTTTGACCTTCTCCTTTGGTAAACGTAGTAAATCTTAACTTTTCTCCAGGCGAATTAACAGCTTGTCCTCCATGAGGAGTTTGCATGCTCATAATTCCACCTTTATCTATTCTATTACTTTTAATATGTCGTATAAAATCAGGCATTATTACTTGGCTATGTATAAATCCATTACTATTAATCCATCTAGCATATAATGAGTTTGGACTAGTGCCACTAGCTCCCTCTGACATCATTTTTGCCATAGCTAATCCTTCTAAAGGATCTGATATACTAAAATATCTTTGAGAATCTTTTACAAATTCATTTAACTCTGATTTTAAATAATTATCAAATAAATCTCTACTTTCTGCTAAATTTAAATGGTTAGTTACCTGGTATGGTAAAGTAGCGTTATGATTAGGTTTAACAACAAAGCCTAACGACATATCTTCTAACTTTAATAACTCGACATGATCTTTAGAAATCTTTGTTTTCTTTGCTAGGCTTTCCATAGAATCAAACTCAGTATAAATTTTAGAATTTTCATTTACAATCTTTGCTCCTGATTCAAATAATACTCCATCTAAATTATTTTTCTTAAAAAACTTAGTCATATTAGGATCTGTAATAAATGCTGTTTTACCTAATATTACACCATCTCCTATTTTATGAATCATTGGTTTAATACCACCAGCACCACTGACATAACCAGCTCCATTTAATCCCATTAACCCATCTAAAGTAGTTTTGTCAATAACCATGTATGAATCTACTTTACTTAAATCTTTACCCCCAGCAAACTCTAATTGTCCCTCTGGTCCTTCTTTAATTTCAACAAAGTCAAGTAATGGATTTTTTGCTTTCTCTCCTTTGATTTGAGCATCTAATTCCTTTAATACTGAAAATTGCCTACCACCTAATTCAAAGTTTTCATCACGAGCAATGATTATTCTCATACCACCATTTTTCTTTAATTTTTTCAATCCTTTATAGGCACTGTTTTGACGTAATTCTTTTTTATTAGAAATATTCTCTTGGAATAGTTTTAGTGTTTCTGAAAGTTGAGTATCACTAAGCATACGCATACTAGTATTTGCATACATTTTAATTCTTCTTGCTAATTTTACACCAGTTTGATCATTTTTATTATTATGTACTTCTGCTAAATGGTCCCACCAATATTTTTTCATCCACGCATCATTTTGAATTACAGTTAACAATGTTTCTAAAGAGCTACCTTCAGTTAATACATCTGATGGTCTGTATACTATTTCTTCTTTTTCTTTACCTTTAGGACCTTTTTTTTGTTTTTCAGTAATAACTTGAAAATGCTTTTCTAACTCTCTGAATATGCCTTTAAATTTAGGATCAGTATATGTTTTTTTATATTCATCTAATTTATGTCTAACTATATTAACAACTTTATCTAATTTATTCTTGTTTATAGATATAGCCCATTTAACACCAGGTATTTCAACTACCACACCACCTTGATGTTTTTCGTGCATTAAAGTACCATAATCATCTGTTCTTAATTTTGTATCAATATGCTTACGAGTATTATAAATCAAGTTGTATAACTTTAATTTAGATCCATTTTCATTAATACGAGCATTATCTACTCCATTTCGTCTATTTGCAAAATCCATATCAACTATTGCCCAACCATCTTTACCTACAATATTGTCTAATTCTTTAAATAAATGATTGTCAAATACTGTATAATCTGATTCAGTCCATATACCATATCCTTCAGTACCGCTAAGCCTTCTTAATACTCTAGTTTCACCTGCACTAACTACAGCCTTTTGCAACTCGCTTAAAAACTTAAACTGTTGCTCATATGTCATTGATAGTTCATTAGGACGTTCTTTAAAGTAAACCTTTTCACCATCTCCATTGATTTTATGTGCTTCATTTATTACATCAGATAGATCCTTACGTTCAAATTTAACACTTTCAGGTAAATTATAATCTGCTATCAAGCTTTGTTTAGTAACATTTTGATAGACATTTACTTCGCTATCTCTACTTTCAAAAGTTTTAAATTTATTAATCTTTCCTTCTAATAATGCAGCATCACTTCTAGTCGCAACATCAAATTCAACGTCTGTTATAACTTCTTTAATTTTTTCTTTTAGAAATTTATCCCCAGGATCAATAATTATTTCCTGATCTTTAAAGCTATAAAGCTTTCTTTCAGCCATACCTCTTATTAATTGAGATGTACTTGCTCTTCCACTACCATATAAATGATATAAATAATTCAATGATTCTCTTGAAACATCATCTATACCATCAACTCCATCTTTTAAATTACTTAATTGCTGCAATAAATTATCATGAAACCTAGTATCCTTCATTTTATATATAGCATCTAATTTAAATATTATATTTTCTAATTGAGCTTCAGTAATTTGCGTAATAGTAGTAGAAGGTTTAATAAATCCATTGCCTTTGCCATCTGTCATTAAAGGCTCAATAATATCTTTATATGTTTTAATCATTAATTCTATTTGGTCAGCAGTTTTAATTCCACGTTCTTGCAATGCTTCCATAGAGCTCTTGAGTCCTTTTGGTAAATCTAATTCAGCAAATGATTTAGATTCAAAGTGAAAAGGTTTACCTCCATCTAAAAGACGTCCAGCTTCTACTGTTAATTTACCAGGATTTAATGCAACCGATTGTAAATTCTCTATTACTCCAATAACATCAATTAATTGAAAATTAGGACCTAGTAATCTAAAATCTAACAATTGGCTAACTGCAGCTCTATCATTAGCATTTAATGGTTTACCATTTCTTTTTACTGCTGAATTTAAAAAAGTTCTAAATGCATAATCTTGGTAAGAATGTATAAATTGACTTGAATCTATAGCACTTTCATATAATAAATTTTTCATCTGATTACGATATAGCACTTCTCTTAAATTGTTTAATGCTAATTTATCATTACCAGTAATAGTAATGCTATGAGATTGACCTTCAAATAAAATAGAGTCGCCATTAGGATCTGAGGAGAGTAATCTATGAAGTGTATTAATCATTCTTTTTTGAGATTCCGATACACCTTTCCCAAATTCTATACTTTTATATAAAGATCCATCAGGATGATATAGCAATTGTGTAATTAAGTCATCAAATATAATACCATCATGTTTGCCTGAACCTTCATTTTCTGGTTGTATATTCCATGATTTTTTAGAATTATTTGTATCATTTAATTTTTGATGAGTTTCTCGTATACCCTTATAAAATTGTTGTCCTACTATTAGTTCATATAAAGATCCTTCTTGCATTAATTTATGAGCTCTAGTCATACTTAATTTACTATCGCCATATATTATTTCATCTATCTTTGTTTCAAATTTATCAACTATTTCTTTTAAACCTTTAAAGTCTTCATTAGTTACTCTTTTTCTTTGACCTTTATCTTTATTAATCACCACCTGTCTACCATCAAATGCGTTAAGCATTCTCATATATGTAGCTAATAATTCTTTATTTTCTGCAGTAAGTTTTTCACCTTGCTTTCCTCTTCCACTAATCTGCCATAACATAGTAGGAACATTAGTATCAGCAGATCTAGTAATGTTGATACCAGCCCCTGCAAGATGATTGTACATATCTATCATAGCATCAACATGTAAATCAATTACTTTTTTCATAGTCCCATCAGCAGCATTATACATTATATCATCAATATGGGATAATTTATTAATACCACCTGTTTCTGTAATACTTAAGAAATCATGTTTTTTTAATTTACTTTCAATAGCTTTAATCTGTTCTCTAGTTACCCTATCAGGGCCAAGCATTCTAGTGCCTTTTCTTTGCCCTATTTGCCTATCATAGATAACCATTAAATATTCATAAATAGGATTGGTTCCCTCTTGACCTGCATTCTTTTTAGGTTTAGGTGGATTTGTTCCATTATCTTGAACAATAACAGGCTCTAATATTTTTTCTAATGACTTTATATCATCTGTTTCTCTTATATTAGCAGGGAATTTTTGCAATATTCTTTCAGATGCTATTGCAGCACTTAAATTATAATCCTTAGGATGCATTCCTAGTACTTCTAAATAGTTGCCTATAGTATTAAAATTATCACTTGGTCTATTTTTATCAGATATAGTATAAGATTCTACGCTACCACCTTGACCTGTATACTCTAATTTCCTACCTTTTTTAGTCATATAAGCACCAAGTAAAGCATGAAAAACCTTATCTTCTAAAGGTATATCTTCAGCAAATACCATCTCATAATTAAATGCCATAGATCCAGCTAACATTCTTGGTGTTGCTCCAACAATATCTTCTGATGCTTCTTTAATAAATGTAGGTAACCAACGTTTACTAAAATCTCTTTCAATACTCATCATAATTTCTTGTATTTTCTTAGCACCACCTTTTTTATTCATTATAGTAGCAATATCACCCTTATGATAAATACCTAAATCACCCATTTTATCTCTAAAGATTTGACCACCTGTTCTATTGTAAACACTTTCTGCAAAGGTTTGTAATTGTTTTCTAGCACTTGCGTCAGATAAATCAAGCGATGCAATAGGTTTCTTTTTATTAATAATTCTCCAACCTTTAATAGCTTCTTTCGCAATACCTCCAGCTTTCCAGTCTTTACCACCTGGGACATATTTAATTAATCCTAAAGCATTACCAAGAGCAAATGCATGAGCTGCTCTACCTGTATAATCAGCTTTTCTTCCTTCTTCCATAGAATTAAATAATTCAAAAGGTGTTTCTACTGCAGCAAACGTAATACCCTCTGCTAAAGCAGTAGCTGCAACAGCTGCTGTAGTACTTGCTCCAAATGTATTTCCTAATATTAATTTAATTTTTTCTTCTAAAGAAGCTACAGGTAAAGTAGAATTTTTAGATACACCTGAAGCATTTTTAATAACATCTTCTATAGCTTTAACATTTGCTGAAGTAGGCCTTATTCCAACATTTTGTAATCTTTCTGCTATTTCTCTTTGTAAATTAGCTCCAAAACGACCAGTATACGCTTCTCTTACTTGCTTGTTAGATAGTTTGCTACCAAACTCTAGAATATCATCAGTAAATGGCTTAAATATATCTGCTTTTTCAACATTAGATAGTTTATTAAAAGCTTTATATCCTTGCCCTTTAACAGCAGTTTCACCTAAATACTTATAACCTTCTTCAGTTAATTTTTTAGCAGCATATTTAGTACCGCCTTTCATAGCTGAAACCCCAGCTCCTATTGCTTTGCCTGTTCCAGCCATAGGAATTAAAAATCCTGCAAAACTACCAAGACCTGCTCCAACTCTACCAGCAAAACCTTCTGGTCCTCCACCAGTTAATGCTTCTTCTAGATCGGTCTCAGCCCAACCTGCAGCACCGAATGTTGCTGAGTCCATTGCTTCCCATAATAAATTACCAGTAAAGTCCCATAATGCATTTTTATCTTCTTGGGGAATTTTTAATTCTGTACTAGGTCTATAAGATGAAAACATATCAGTCATTGGCTGATTTTGTTGTCTTTCTGATACTTGATTATTCATTGCATTAGATAATCTTGCAGCTGATTTTCGTAAAGTTATATAATTTTGTATTTTATTAGTATCCCAATCAACACCTTGAGATAATAATTCTTGCCTCATTCTTTCAACTAGCTGAGTATCTGCCATTTATTTATTCTCCTGGAAATAATAATTCTTCAATAACTAAAAATTCACCTCTTGCTTCTGAGGCTGCGCGGTATGCTTCTACATATTCATTCCATATCTTTCGTGCTCTCTTTTGCAAGTTAAGATTTCTCCTTGGTCTTCCAGTCACTTTACCAAAAGTACCATATTCCCTTCCTTGTAATTCAGCAAGTCCAGATTCAACTTGCCGCTTTAAATCTAACAGTTCATCTTTTGATGGTAAAGCATAATGTTGAGATGGGAAAAATCCATGTCTAACATCTCTTCCTCGAGCTTCTAAAGAAAGGGTACTTTCCCTCCCAGTTAACCAACTAAACTCCTTGGAGGGAGGGAATCCCATTAAGCCAAGACCTCCTATGCCACCACCTCCTAGAAGACCCTCAAGCTTATCTGCTGCCGTACTAAGCCTTCTAAATGCTACAGCTTGTGTTTTTTCACTAGTTTTAAGATCATTAGATAAATTAATTAAATCATTATTTATAGTTAAATCTGGATCTCCGGTTTGTCCTAATCTATCTGCAATCTCATTAGCACGATAATATTCATCTAAATTTAAATCAACTCCATCAGTAACACTATATTCATCATTTAACTCTTCATAACTAGGTAAATCAGGTAAATTAAACTGCTCCATAGTTCTCCTGCCTTCGGATATAGCAGCATTTTTAATTTGTTCATCCATGTCAATAATTTGAAACGCATCTAACATTAAGTCAGTATTACCAACAATACCTGCTTTACCATATTCATTTAAGAGTGTTATATTTCGCGCATATTCATCATTAATATTAATTAATTCTGATTTAGCAATTTCTCTAGTAACGTTATTAGCTCTCATATAAGCATTTTCTTGAACAGCTTGATAGTTTGCTAAGCGATATGCTTCAGCTGCCATTCGAGTAAATTCACTTGGATCTCCATCAGCACTAGCATATGCTGTTAATGCAGAAATTAATTCGTCTTGAATATTAATAATACTATCATTTTCTCTGATTGCATTAGTTATTTCTGTAAACATTGCATTGCCTTGCTCTAGTTGATCTGCATCTTGAGCTGCAAAAACACCCCTTAATGCTTGTAAAGGTTGCCCAAGCATAGCACTACTATTAACCATAATATCTAATCCAGTTTCATAAGATAATTGCTTTTGATTAGTAGTAGCAAATTCATAATCTCTTTGGAATATAGCTTGATTAGTAGCATATATTTGTTGAGTTTTGGCAATATTAGTTAAAGCATCCTCTAAAGATGTATTTCCAGCTTCAAAACCCTTTCTATATGCATCATTTAATAATTCTGGATGTTTTTCTTCTAAGCCTTTAATCTCTGCTTCATCAAATTGATAATAATCCACATCTAATGGAGTAGCAGAACCCTTAGCAACTCCTTGATTTTTTAATCTTTGAGCTAATTGAACTCCTTGACTGTATTTATTTATACTTTCATTTAATGCTTGATTATTTAATTCAGCTTCAGCATATAATTCCCCTAATGCAGTCATTGTATTTTTATTACCTGCATTATCTGCAAAGGTTTTAAAATTATCAGTTCGAACCTCTGCTGGTAATGCAATACCTAATTCATTTAACCTCTCAATATTTTTCTGTTGTAATGCATATTCATTTTGAAATAAAAAATTAGCTAATCCTAACTCATTTCGCGATTCTTCTGTCGCTCTAGTAACTAAACTATCTCGTATTAAATTTTCAAAAGATTGTAAAGCTTGTAACGCTAATTGATTTTTTACACTCATATATTTCTCCTATTTAAAATTTATCCAAATGTTCCTGCATCACCACTACTTAAGCAATAATTAAAACATTCATTACAATCATCCATATTATCAGGATCTTGACACATATCAAAACATACATTATCACAATATGCAGAGGTTTCATCACCACTTGAACTACCTCCTGGATCTGATGTTGTTATAAAATAATCAGATTCATTTACATTTCCCCAGTCAAACGCTCCCATACCAGCAATGTCTCCAGCAGCGCCATAAGCTTCTGCTAAAAACCCTGTTTCTAAATCATATAAATTTGCTGAAGTTTTAAAATCAGACAATCTACCTGATGCTAATGAAGCCTCATACAATGCATCCAATTTTTCATTACTGCCAGTTAAATAGCTGTCTATTGAAGACCTTTCTTTTAACCATGATTGCATAGTATCATAAATAGATTTTGATCTTGCAGCAGCTCCTATTGTTTTTGCATCAGATATATCTTGAGTATTTAATTGAGGCATATAATGAGCCCAATCTGCTAACCATTGATCTAAATTAAATAATATGGGCATATGTTGCCCCTGAGAAGTCCATTGATTATTGTCTGAAAAAATTTCTGCACTTACACCTGCATATCCAGATGCAGGATCATTAAATTGATATGACCATGCATTAGTACCTGGTACAAGGTCATGATCCCAATTTGGCATATCAAAAGTTCCAGAAACATCTTGATAACCTACAACATGAGCATTTGGGTCATCACCAGAAGCAGATGCCCAATCGTGTACACTGGGAAGACCTGGAGCACCAATAGGAAGACCTTCGCCTGTGAATGCTGGTTGCATATCCCCTCCAGATAAAAATTGATTATATAAATCATAGTACCAATATTCAGAACCTACTTCATAATTTGGCATAACTATACTCCTCCTATACTTTTACAATAATCTACTGCATCCATCATGGCATTAGGTGACACATCTGTATATTTACCATAATATGATGTTCCAGGGGCGTAATCAGGAATACCTGCAAAATCACCCCAACCAGGTAACCTAGCATTACTAGTATCTACACCAGTAGATAACGCAGCTTGAACACAATCTTCTAATCCACCTGAAAAATCTTCTCTAAAACCATATTGACTCCAATCATAACTATCGTCAAAATCACCATATGGATCACCTTCTTCTCCTCCAGCAAAGTCCTCAGAAAAACCTCCAGCAGAAACTAATCCACCCATAACTCCTTCTACCATATTTCCATATCCTTCATAAACATCGCCTAATGCAGCATCAGATTCTTGTTTTATTTCAGCTGAATCATCTAAAAACTGAGAATACAAATCTTGTGTTCCAAAATTTATACCACTAGATGCAAAACCAGTTGATCCAATTCTTTTTGACGCTTGCGGTCTAACTGCAGATGAATAACTCCCAGCTAATAAATCTTGAGAAATATTACCCATTTCTTGAGCTCTATATACTTCCCCTTCATCTAAATTTACTTGAGGACCCCAAAACTCAGGGTTAACAAAGTAAGATGTTAAAGGATTCACAGCTGCTGCTTCAGTGCCAATATATTCACCAAATATATTACCCCAATAATCTGATATAGCATCATATGCTGATGTAAAATTTTGAGCTTCATTATAATTATAATTATCATGCCCCCAGTTTTCATCAAATTGCAATTGTATATCGTGAAATCCTTCTCCTATTTCGTATGATGATGGCATTACATACCTCCTTCTAATAAATCTGATAAAGTTCCCTTTTCTATATGCTTAATAACAAATTCCCATAAACTTTCGTAATTTTCTCCTTCTCCCACCTGTATAAATAAATCTTGAAATTGCTCAGGAATACCATATCTTCTAGCATTTTCTGAATCAATGCCATATTCATCGATATATTTTTCTATCTGCGCAATTTTTCCCCTTGCAGCGTTTACATTTTCACTTATATCAAATGACTCTCCTAATTCTGATGCAGATGAAATTGGTTCAATATTGCCTTCAAAAACATTATTACCATCTTGCAAATTATCTAACGCAGATAATGCATCTTCAGTTAATTCAATATTTCTATCAGCATAAACTTCTGGATTATATCCAGTTCCTGGTTGAGTTGTAGCTTCTTCAACTTCGCCTTGAATACCAGCTAAACTTTCTATTAATTTTTGATCAACTTCTGGTGTTTGTGTACCAGAAGCAGGATAACTATTTATATATCCAGGACGATTGTATTTTTTAAATCTTGCTTTCATACCTTCGCCAGGAGTCCAGTTACTGATTTTTGCTCCTAATTTCTGAAAAGGTTTTACTTTTCTATTTTTCCACCAATCTTCAAATATAAATTTATCATTTTCTCTTCTCCATGATTGTGAAAATGGACTATAATCTTCAAAAGGTGAAAAATCTCTAAATAAAGTTTTATTTTTTTCCACTCTCCAATCATAATCAAATGGACGCCAATCTAAGTCTCTTAAATTGTCAACTAAATTTTCAAAAGGTTTTGCCTCCTTAAGCGCACCTATTGCACTTCTAATAGGCTGTGTTTCTTCAAAAGGTTTCCAGCTTCTTATTTTATTTATAGCATCTTTAGAAATACTTCCAATTTTTTGACCAGTTGCTTTAGATATACTTCCCATTTGCTTTCCTGCACCCTTTATTTTTTCCCACATTTTCTTATATTCATATTTACCTTTTTTCTTTCTCCATTCCTTATCAAAAGGTTTATAATCTTTAAATGGTTCTAATTTATTACCTTTTGCAGTAAGGTTAGTAATTTTTTGCTCTGGAACATTTATTTTAGTAGCAGTACCTGTATTTGGATCATAATTATAATCATTTAATTGAGGGATAACAATTGAAGGGTCTTCACGAACTGCCTCTGTAATTTTTTTAACTTCTGCATCAACTTTTTTCTCGATCTCGATACTACTTAAATCTTGCGGAGATGTTCCACCTCCTGTTATATCAGGCCATCCCAATGATTCATCTACAGCAGCTATATCTGCTAATCTTGTAGCATCATCAAGTGTATCTAATGTTTCTGCACTTGCCATTTCTCTTAATTTTTTTACTCTATTTTCCATTCTTTGTGCACGAGCATTCTCTCTAGCTTTTTTAAAATCTTCTATTTTCTCACTTTTGAAAGACTCCATTAATTCATTCCATTTTTCACTAAAGGTTAATTCCTTCCATGCATTTTTATCGAATTTAGACCAATCAGTTGTAAATCCTACAAAAGCTGCTTTTCCGAAATTCATTAATGTTCCTAATTGTGCCATATCTTCCATATCTTCAGATTCATTAATAGCTTTTCTCCAGTTAGCTCTATCTAAGCCACGATTAAATTTTCCACCTTTTAATGTTTTATTTTCAGATAACCACTCTGGAGCATCAAAGTATTCAGGGTCATTTTTTCTCATAATAGTCCCTATTCCTTTACCTGCATTCCATCCTATTTTAGCGCCTCCAGGACCTCCAGTAAAAAATCCAACAACAGAACCCACTAATGCTCCAGCAAAAGATGCAAACAGACCTTTCTCTTCCTCGGCCCGTGCTTGCTCTTGATATTTTTCCCATTCACGTTGTTCTTTAAGCTGTTCTTGATATAAATGACCTCTTAATACAGCTTGTCTTTTAGCAGTTGAATCCTTATAAGATGGTCTTGTATATCCAATAAAAAATGGCATACTTAATAATAGCTCTGACAGTATGTTAATTTCAAAAGACAATATTTATCCTCCTTTTCTCTTAGTAATATAAAAACACATCTTTATAAAAACAACTATTATTACTTAATTTTTGAGATTAAAAATTTGCACCAAAGAAATTTGCATTATAAGTAACAGCTTCCTCTGCATCTGTTGTATATTCTAAATAAGGTCTATAAGCAGTAGTAGAAGCATCAACATGTCCTCCATATAACATTCTACGACCATCTGCAACAGCCCCATAACTTGTATCTACACTATTGCTATAATATTGGTCATAGTCTATTAGTGCAATTTTAAATGTACTATCACTTGATATATCAGATTTAGCACCTGAATTTAGGGGAATTGTTTCTGTCGCATAACTAGCTAAATTACTATACGAAGAATTGTCTGTTTCTTCATATCCATCTACAACATACTCTGCTGAGTATTCAGTTACATCATCTGAATCCCAACTTGAAGTATGTCCTACAAAATCATTAAAATTACTTGTTTGGTTTGAACCCTCTGTATTTGATTTTAATACTATAACACTTATATCATTATGAGAACCACCTACGGTTGCATAAGCTGCTTTTGGATATACCCAATCTAAATCTGAAACTGTTCCTGAAACTCCTGACGAGTCAAATATATAATGAAGTTGCCTACAAGCTACCCAAGAATAAGTAGTGCTTTGCCCTGTACTCTTATCGCCTGAATCTCCACAAACAGGCATACCATTACCTACACTTGTACCTGACCAAATTGATGTTCCTGTTGAAGCATTTCTTGTGATAGAAAGATTTAATGATGACTTTGCAGGAACTGATAACCCTCCCGAAACTGGAATTCTGTAAAATGGAGCATTATCATTACTATCACTAACATATAAAGTAGCATCTATATATTTTATATTTTGGAAATTAGATAGATAACCTTCTGTAGAAAAATATTTAGTATACCTATAACTACCATCTTCATTATCTTTTAAACTATGCGTAGTGTTAACATTTATCCCATTATAATCCTTATCAAACAATATAGGCAATCCTATATGCATAGTTTCTTTACTTATATTAAAAATAAATTTATTATCAATAGGCTCGTAATATTCTTCATCTAATTGTATATTTAAATTAACATCAAATAAGTTGTTTAAAGTATTTTTAAAGCTATCTAATGTAATGTCTAAATAAGATGTACTTTCAAATGTTTTTCTTTTGAATAAATCTTTAATATCGCTTTCAATATCTTTAGTATTGATAAACATAAAGAAATCATTACCAACAGAATAGTAACCTGCTACCTTCTTATCATTTTTAGTAAAATATTTACCATTTTTATTATCTTCCCATATAGTTTCTAAACCATACTCTTTACACATTTTTGACACAAAAACATCTTCAATGTTTTCAATATTATATGATTTGCAATACAGCACAATAGAATCCTTATAGTAAACCGAACTACCATTAGGATAAAAATTATCGTTTAATATATAAGAACTTAAATCAGAATCTCCGAATTCTTCTTCGTTTGTATACTCTCCAACTGTAATATAATCATCAGTTATTTTTCCAACTAAACAATCTATAAAAGGAATGTCTTTATTTAAGGCGTTATAATTTGTATGGTTACCTATGATGCTATTTCCTGTATTTTCGCCTAAATCAGTCAAATTAAAGCCATAATCTCTAATGGTAGTGGCTTCAGTATATTTTGTATTTTGCAACTCTAGTCCTTTAGAATGTATATCAAATTCAATTTTAAAGTTATTAAAATCTTTATTTATTTTAACTAATTGATATACTTTAGATGCTCTTAACATTATTTCTAAATCATTTTCCACATTAAAATCTTGAGATTCCCCATCAAGTTCTACATTAACTAAACTAAACTCTAATTGCTGTGTTCCTAAGTGTTGATTATTATCAGGTCTTATACCAACTACTTTGTGTGGATTGTTACCTTTTCTTTTGCCTACACTAACAACACCTTTATCCATTAAAGATATATCGCCTATTGATGATGTGGTGTCATTAAATGTATGGTCTATATCCCCATAAGAGCCATCTGATTTTTTATAAAATAATGGCGCTGCTTTTGGATATACTTTATACTTATTATTCTCTACTTGTACTGTTGTTCTATTAATTGCCTTATTCATTAGTCTTGGAAATCTAGACTTGCTACACCATAAGCTATTTCATTATCTGCATCCCAGTAAATACTAATTATATCAACATGATTCGCAGCTGTTGTAAGCGTTGGATTACTACCACCAGGAAATTTGACAGTAGAACTTCCTGCTGCTGCAGAACCTCCATTATCATAAGCTAACCAATTAGTTACTGTTCTGCTTCCACTTCCGTCTTGTTTTACTAATAATACAAAATTACCAGACATACTAGGAAAGTATAATTTCATATTTGTAATATTACCACTACCAAAAGTTACAAATCCTTTATTACCATATGTATGAAAAGAAACTATAGTATTAGTCACATTATAAGTAGGTTCAAATTGAGTAAATCCAACAGGATTAGTAGTGCAATCAATTTTATTACCAACGCCAGTCTCTTCTGTTAATCGCAACATTAAAGATCCCCCAGCATATAAATCTAAAACATCAGCAGATGATTCAAGTATATAGCTATCTCCACCACCAAATATTACTTTTCCTGTGGAAGCAATAGATAAATCAGTTCCATCAAAAGTTAGATTTGCTTCTCCAGCTAGTGCATTTGCACCTGTTACTGTAGCAATAGTATTATCTGTAGATCCAGATAAGGTCACGCTACTAGTCCCTGCTCCAATATAACTTCTTAAGTTAGCACCTGTAACATATTTAACAACACCACTATCTGACATTAAGAATTTATCTGTATCACTTCCTATTGCTGATATATTATTAATTGTTAATCCACTGCTACTTAAAGAAGCTAAACTTGCTGAATCATCTTTAAAAGTTATATCACCACCATCAGCATTTAATTCAATATCTCCTGAACAATCTAATGTAATGGTACTCCCATATATATTTGTAGTATAAGGACTTACAACACTCGTACCATTATGACCTAAATATAGAGAGCCATTATTTCCTCCTGCTGAACCTCCTGGAGCTAAATATAAATTCGAACCAGCATGAGATCCAGCAGTACTTCCAGCTCCTAATATTTTTAAATGCAAAGATGATGAATTATCAGCACTAGCTACAGATATTGTAGCGCCAGTTGTTCCCCAAGTAGGTTGCAAATCAATATCTCCAATATATATTTTACTGGTATCAGAACTTGATATAACATCAAATACTCTTGATGAAATATAAAGATAGTCAGTATCAGAACTAGATGTAGAAAAAACTCTATTAGTATTGGTAGTTATAGCTGTTTTACCTATATTTACAGTTCTATCAACGTCTAATTCATTTACAGCTAAATTTTCTTTTAATAGGCTTCTTTTTTTATTTACTTTGCCACGACTAGACACATCATGTGCATGTCCAAATTTATACCACCTACTATTTATTTTACCATATAATCCAATACCCGTTGAACTAATATTAAACGATATATCTCCATCTAATCCTTCACTTGGACTTGGAAGTCCTATTTTAGGTTTTTTCCTAATTAGATTATGTGGATTTCTAGCCATTATTTTGGAGTTTTCATTCTATAAATAAGACTAATATCATTAATTTCAAATTCTGAAGTAATCTTAGATGTAGATTCAAAATATAATGCAAATGAATATACATTATTTCCACCTGTACCAAATTTTAATTCGGCTCTAGTTTGTGTTGTTGATGAAGGTAAGCAATTGTCAACAGATGATGCATTTCCATTTGCGTCTAATACTTCTGCTGCAGTCCATGATCCCGATTGATTTGCTTGATAATAACATTTTATTTTATCGTTTCCTCCTGTATAAGTAATATAAGCTTTATAAACTTTTTTTCTAATATTTGGTTGACCGAAATCAATATCTTTAGTTTCTAGTGAAACATTTCCATTCATACCAACATTGACAAAATCATTATTAGTATCAACACGTGCTTCATTATTCCATATCATTAAATCACCATGTAATGTAGATGTTCTGACCGAGAAAGATGCAGAAAACGAATCTTTTTCTAACACTATATCATCTCCTGTACGTAAAGTAATTTGAATATATTTAGAACCAGAACTTCCACCTGTTGTTATATCAGCATAATTTATTAAACTTACATTAGTATTAAATCCATCACTACCTAAAATCTTTTGATCTGTTAATGCTTGAGCAAAATTTGATACTACAGCATCGTTAGTATTGTTGTCACTAGTACTACTATCACAATCATCTAAATAAGTATACGATGTGTTATTATCGCCTGCCCAATAATTTACTCCAGTAGTATATATAAATTGCATATTATGTATTTCATTATTTTGTTCATATGATAATGTAAATGTATAGTCGACATTTTTCTCTCTTTGGGAAGATCTATTAGGAGTAATCTTATAAACACCACCACTAGCATCAGACCCAGCAGTATAAAAACTTGATACATTGCTATCTTTAATTTTACTTATATTACCTTGAACACCATTAATACTTCCTGCAGAAGCATGTTCAGTTGCAGAAGAAGAAAACACTAATCCCATTTTACCTGAATCAACAGGACTACCATATGTGGGCCAACTACCATCATTTGAGTTAGCATATATTGCATCAATTGTACTATCAATATCTTGAGGCACAATATTATAATAAGCTCCTTTTTTTCTTGCTGCCACTCTTATCATGCCATTCCAGTCATGATCATTTTCACTTAGTGAAAAATCAAACATACTTCTAAATGCTTCTACTACATAATCTGAATTTGGATCTGCATTACAATTTTCAGTAATATGGTCTAATACTGCATTATAATTCATTGCCGCGCCAGGACTACCAGCTGATCCATACTCTGAAACATCAACTTGATCTTCAGAGGGCAATAAAGCTCCATTTTTATTTAATAATACCCACTTAGAGGATCCTTGTTGATATACTTTAATATAACCCATATTGTCTCTTAGATAACCTGTTTCAGTTCCCGCACCACTATAATTCATTTGAGTTCCAGCATCACCATCTCCAGTGTCCACTGTATAATAAAATGCAGTATATTTCGCTGCTTGTCCTGCTACAAAAGTAGTTTCATCTATAATAGCAGAATCTCCATAGTATATATCATTATATGATATACCTGCATATAAAGTACTATTAATATTTAATCCATTACTTAAAAATCCATTACCTGAAGTATGCACACCTTGGATATTATCTTTATACATAAAAGATTGATTATTAATATTATATATATAAACTTGAGAAGATGTTTCAGTATATTCATTAAATGCTTTATTGCCTGTATTGTTGTATGCTTCATTATAAGAAGTTCCAATTAAAATTAAATTATATTGAGGATCATATAACAATCTAGTATTATAACTATAAACATATTTTTCCCAATCAGACGATTTAAATTTGCTAATTGATAAATCCGTAATAGTTTGTCCATCATATGAATATAAGCCACTTCTATTTATAAAATATATTGCTGAACCAGATTCAACAATTGCACCTTGAGTAGAAACTCCTTTACCTGTAAATGTATCTTTAATTATCTCATCTTCCCCAGAGCAATCAATAACTACTAAATCGTTTGTTTTAAATACAAGTAATTCGTTATTAAAGTTTAATAATTTAACTATATCCTGTCCATCATTTTTTGCTATTTGTAAACTTGAACTTAGAGGTAAAACATCAAATTTATTTGCATCAGGTGAGGTAATAATTTTATCAGGTTCATTTGTAATAGGATAATCTTTAAAAGTAGTATTATTAGAAGATACTACTGTATCTAGGTAATGAGGATCAGCATGTTTGAAATAACTAATATTTCCTGCATATAATTTTCTATTTACAATTGCAGAAGTTTTATACCACATATTTATAGGTTCATTATGATTATATCCATTTTTAGTTCTATAGTCCATTACAGGAACAGCAGCTATATTATTAATTGTAGCTACAGCCCACGTTTGATCCTCTGCTTCAGTCCATCCTTGTCCAAAACTTCCATCATGACCAAAATGACCACCAGTTTCATTATCACTAAAACTAAAAGTAGCTAACCAATATGGCGATTCAAAAGTTTCTTCATAATCACCTGCTAAATATACATTAACTCCTACAATTCTAGGATTCCAAGCCCTGTTGTTATTATATCCGCTATTTAAGTTAGATCCTCTATTTTCAGGTATAGCTTCTTTTTGTGAATTACTAAACTGTGTAGTCAATTCACTTTCCTGCATTTCTCCATAATTTACTGATATTTTTAAATCTAATGCTTTATCATTAGCTCCAGAAGATATAGCAACTAAATCTGTACCTGCAGTTCCAGTAGTAGGGTATTTAGTCGCGCCACTAGTTGTAACATAAGCAATAGAGCTTTCCTGAGCAAAAGTTCCTACATCTTTATGAGTTATTTCATCATAAATAAATGAAATACCAATTCTTAAACTTGCATGTTTTTGCCCACTAGCAAATTGCCAATCTCCAGGACTATTACTTTTAGAAACAGATACAAATACTTTATGAGCATTAGATGGCTTATCGTTTGCATCACTTTCAACTAATGCAGTATTATGTAATTCTCCTCCAGCATCTTGAAAGACATCTTGTGCAGTTGTACTATTGCTATCAACAGTCTCTTGTTCAAATCCTGTTTGTATAGGAGATAAACAATGTTGTAATTCAGGATACCATCCTGAGTGATAATATGGGCCATTAGTTCCAAATTTTCTATGACCTTCTATATAATATAATCCCATTGGTCTTCTATGAACACCTCTTTCAAATACTGTAGGTGGATCTTCTTGTACTCTAGCAACTCCATCCATATAAAAAACTTCACCAGTAGATATTAGACCATCAGTAGCATTCAAACTAGTTTCAGCTCCATTTAAATGTTTATTTCTATTATCCAATCTCCATAAATATCTTGTATCAAAATAACTTTGATCCTTATTATCAAGATCAAGAGTTTTTGATAACCCACCAACAAATGCTTGATTATTAAGATCATAATATCCAAATATACCATGTCCATTATGTGTTAAAACATAATTATGGATACCTGTAGTAGGGATAATGCTATCTCGTGTTAATCCTGCACTAGTACTACCTAGCTTAGCCCCAATGACAAATCTCCAAGTTGGAGTTCCTGACCATGTCCAATTATTCCCAGATGGATTTTTCTCTATATAGAATTTGATAATCCCTGGATTTATATCGCTAATTGTGTATGTATTACCTTCTAAATATTGAGCTAAATTATGACCATCAGCAGCATCATTAGTAGCATTATAAATATTATACAATGTAATTTGCTGCCCTGCTCTAAATGGGAAAACAGCACTTGGAAATGATAAACTAGTATCACCCAATGTTAAAGTCACGAAATTACCACTAATAGTAGCTGTTCCTCGCCCAAATTTGATAAAAGGTTGATTAGGCTTTATAGCAGTTATTTGATTAGTATTTGGATTATCATTAAAACTAAATCCAAAACCTGTATTGTAAGTTGAACTAGACGTAAAGAAACCTCCAACTTTTAATGAACCTGGATCATGAGCAATAAAATTGTTCATTCTAGGTATTTCATTTTCCTGAAGGTCTCTTTTGTCTACGATCTTATTTAAACCGCCAGAAAAATCATTAATATTTAATGATTCTTTAGGCATTATTTTTTGATCTTGTCAATAATAGGCTTTATAACCATATCAAAAATTACATCATCTTTTTTAGAAGGACTTAATTTTACGCCTTTTTCAAGAACATATAAAGCTAATAGTATATATTCCCAATTTGATGTTAATAATTCAATCATGTTATTTTCTCCTTTTTTTATTTTGGATTTTCGATATTTTACATCCACAATCCTTGCAACACACATATTCTTGAGGAGGATGTGAATCTTTTTCTAAATTCTTTACTCTTTTTTCAAGACTTTTAATTTTTTTAAGTTCTCTATTATCCATTACTTTCTTGACAATTGAATCAATAATTTTCTTTGCTACTATTCCTTGTATCATTTATTCCTCCAAATCCTTATAAATTAATCTTATTCCCAGTAAGAACACAAATAAAAAGCCTGACACGAACCATAATATATCACTTATAAACTGAGAAGTCATTAATATACTTTCTTCCTTCGCGTAGTTTTCTTACCTTTGATTATTCTCTTACCAGTTCTTTTAGCATAAGCTTTAGCTGCGGCTTTACCTTTTTTTGAATAGCCAAAACTTTTTCCACCAACTTTAGGCATAATATTCTCCTTTTATTAATTAAACAGTTGCTATAAATACTTCTAACTGAACAGCAGTAGACACAGTATCTGCAATTATACTTTCTAAATGATGTAAAGTTACATCTGGAGTAGCTGCATCATCATCTACTGATAAAGCATCAGCTGTAGCTCCCATAACAAAACTATGTCCTGCTCCTAATAATATAGTTGAAGATTCATCTGCAGCACTATCATCTTCACCAGCTTCTATTTGTAAATTTAAATTACAAATATGAGCCGCATCTGTCGCAAGATTAGTTACTCTTAAGTATTTAACATCATTTACATCAATAGTTCCATCATCATCATGTTGGTCAGAATGAAAAGAAACTAAAGTGGTATCGTTACTTGCAGCAACTGTTATAATACGCTTAAATACATTTGCTATAGATCCTATAGTTACTGAATTTGTTCCACCTTGCTGAGTCCCATTTAAAGTTAAACTTTCTGTATGAGTTACTATTAAATCAGCCATTATTTACCTCCTTTTATTTTCATATATATTGTCATTAATCCTATACTAATACCTATAATAAGTGATATAAAACTTAATATAGGGTTTAATATTCCAAGCCAATGTATTATTCCAGAACCTACACTACTAGTAATACCTAATTCGGGATATTGACCTAAAACTTTTAACGTGTCATTCATTTATCATCCTCACAATCATCCCATTTTTTAAGATCTAGCATTGGTAATGGCTTTTCTATTAAATGGTCTTTTAGTTTATCATTTTGTATTGCCACCTTATTTCCTCCTTTAACATATGCTTTACCATTAGCACATCCTACTTCGTAAACAAATAAGATAGTTTTCCACAGTCCTACTCTTACTACTCTTGCAGGTCTACTATCAAAAATAATTACATCATCTGTATTTAAATCATCTCCTGCAAATACTTTAATAGCCTCTATTGCAGACTCTATTGTATTACGTCCTATTAGGAAAAAGAAGCCTATAATAGCCATCCAGCCATACTGACCAATTAAATTCTCTATAACTTCTTGTTCCATGTTTCTCCATAATTATCCCTTTATGAGATTCCCCCATAAAGTTGTTTTCCCGTTAATAATTTCTACCACTTCAACATTAAAGTTACCATTTTTAAAAAAATTAACAATAGCAAATGCGTGATTCCAATTAGTTAATCTACCACCAAGCCAATCTTCATCAGCTTCTATATCCTTCAGACATCCTAAACTCCAAGCACTAATTGTACCACCTCTATTAGTTTTAGTATGCCTTTGTAAATCATGTGTATGTCCATACATAATACTTTCACCATACACATCTAAATGTTTGAATGAGTGATATTTTGATACAAATTTCCCATGCGTAAAGTTTAATTTACCTATTTTTAAATTATCCTTTTTATTATATGGGTGATAATCATATCCTCTTTCTTTTAATTTTAAAGCATTATAAGTCATATAATGATCTAAATAAGGATACCTAGTAACAAATTTATCTAACCAAACCTCATGATTTCCTTGAACAAAATGCCTTTCTTTACATTTAACTTTATCTAAAGATTTATCAATTATGTCCATACCTTTATTAACTGCATTTACATCCTTATCTAATAATGGTATTAAATCTTCCATCGGTTTAGCATTTCTACCTTTCCAATAGTGTGTACTAAAATACTCCCATTCTCCAGTATCTCCTAAGTCTATATAAGTAGTAGGTTTAACAATCTCGATTGCTTGACATACTACACTAATAGCTTTTTTATCATGTATTGGAAAATGCTTATCTGGTGTTACTATTGCAGTCTTTACAATACTATTCATCGTTTGCCTCCATAAAATGTTTAACAGTTCCTTTCCCAAGATGAGTATTATATACTCTTTTCCAACATTCAGCTTGGGCTTTTAAATCACCAGCTTTTGGCAGTGGATATTTATCTCTTCTGTACTTTAAGCGACAAAATGCTGCTTGTAAGGCGATATTACTCATAACCCTTACTTCCATATCCCTTTTATCATAACCTAGCGATTTGAGGCGTTTTTCGAGCTTAGGACGATATTTCACGTAATTATCTATTATGTCAATAAGCGTTGCAGGTTCTACTTGCCAGAACCCAATTGCTGGACCGCCTCCCATCTGTTTTAAATGCCTGTATCCTGTTTCGGCATTTCCTGTTTTGTAAACCAGGTCTACTGCATCTTCTGAATAGAGATCCATTTCTTTTAGACTCCACTCAATGATTTCTTTAATCTGTTTTTTCATTTTCTTCCTCTTTCATTTCTTCAAGAACTTCTAATGCTCCTTGAAGTTTTGTAAAAAGAGTTTGAATATCCTTTTGTTGCTTTTTAATATTAGATATTCTTTCATCTAAAGTCAATTGCTTTCCCATTTATTCCCCTTTTATTTAAAAGTTCTTGGTCCTGTTTTTTTAAGATTACTTGTTTTAGTCATATTAACCATTATACCATACCTATCATATTCCCATATATATATAGTTCCTAAATTCATTGTAGTTCTACTATCTGAGTCTGATGCTGCTGTTAATACTAATTTATTTGTATTAGAAGCTTTAACCCACTTAATTCCTTTATGTATTGCTACAGTAGTACTAGATGAAAGAGTCGTACCAGCAAAAGTAAGTGTATCTGCTACATCCCCACATGCTGTACTTACCGTATAAGACCATTCTACTTTATATAACCTACCTACTACAGGTGTAAATCCATCAAATTGAGCAGTAGCTGAACTTGTTGATGTTCCACCAGTTCTTTGTAATATTGAACTAGAAACAGCCCATGTTCCATTACTTAAAGTCCAATCACCTGATGTGTGATTACCAAAGACTAACTTACCACCAGCTCTATCAGTCCTATCATCATGTTTTCTTTTAGATGCATCAAATAATACTAAATTATCATCTCCATCTTGAGCTCCATGACGCCTACTTCCTCCTGCTGTAAAATCTCCCATTTGAAGACATAAAATTAATCTCGCTGACCCTCCTGCACTTGTATCTGAATAATGTCCATTACTTGCAGTAGACCAATCATATGATTGTCCTTTATCCGCATTAGATCTCATATAATATTGTCTTGCTACACATACACAATCAGAAATTTCTCCTACAAAAAAATTCCCTGGTGTTCCATTTACACCTACTCTATAAGCCCCAATCGTAATATGATCATCAGTGTTATTAGCAGTATAATGATCAGTGACAAATGAACTTGTTCCATCAGCATTAGTGAAGGGACCATGCACTCTATCCCTATGATGATAAATAGACATAGATACTTCCCCAGGATAAGAAGTAGTCATTGGCTGTACCCACAATGCTATATAATGCCAAACATTGAGTTCACCAGCTCCAGTAACAACCCATTCTTTATTAGTTGCACCACCAGCACCCAGGAAAATTTTTAGATCAGTCTCACCATCTGCTATATATATTTTAAAAGCATCATTTCCACTTAATCCATTATGAAATATAACTTTATCATCCTCATTTGCATTGCTTAATGCTGTGGGTTTATACCAAAAGTATCGCCAATGAAATGCTGTATCTAGACTAGGATGATTATGTTGCCACCAACCGTCTGATACATCATAACCATCAACCATAAAGCCTTCATCATTGTCTATTTTAACCAACTCGGGGTTATATACATCTATAAATTCATTTATGCCATTCATATGAGCAGACATATATAAAGTATCATCACCTTGTTCATACGTAATTTTAGGAGTAGAAATACCAGTAATATATTGATGAGGAAACATTAGTTTTTTACAACTCCAATTCTTAAAGTTATCTTTGCACTATTATAATCATTAGAAGATTGTGTAATACCATAGCAATATAAACTACTTGAATTAGCTTTTGCTTTTCCTATTATACCAACATTACTTACAGATGTTACTGCTAATTTTCCATGATCTATAACATTTCCCAAATCTATAAAACCACAAACACCATTTAATACCGCTCTTGTAGATTCATCAGCTCCAATTAAATCACCTGTAGAGCCTATAGCAGTTGAATCAGATGTAAACACAATTCTAAATCCTTCTGTTAAATTAGCAGCATCTCCACTTCCATCAGTAGCATGATCACCTAACACTGCTACTACAGAATGTATCATACATGCTCCACCTTTACTAGCAACAGCATAAGGTATTTCAGTAGTATCAAACATTAAAGCAGCATCAGTCCCATCAGCAGTTAATGTAGCTTCAATATCTATTAAATCTACTTCCATTCTATTGACTTTTTCAGTTGCTGTATATTTATGAGCAAGTGTTCTAGCCATAATAAACCTCCATTCTAATTCCAATCATCATCTTTTAATACCTCCAATATTTCATTATATGTGTATTGCGTAACACCCTCTAAAGGGTTGCTTACAGCTTCTATTTCGTAATTTTGACCATCTACAGTTATAGTTTTAGGAGTATCTTCATATGTTGGAAAATTTCCACTCCATTTTATTAATGCTTTAGACCCATCTTTATTTTTACGCAATGTGTCTATTGAGTTTTCATGACAACATGCTATTATATCTTCTGTTAAATCTGATACATTCATTATTGCATATTTTACATCTTCAAACATAGTATTCCTTAATTAGGTGAATCTGGTGGATCAACTGCAAATCCACTAGTAGTACGATTTATTATTTCTCCTGATCGGCCTGTCATTTCGGTAACACTAAATCCTCCTATCCAGAATGTTCCAGAGCCATTAGATCCAACATGATTAATTGTAAAATGAGCATCCCCAGATCCATCGACTGCTACTATTCTACAATAAAATACAATAGGCAATATAGTAGATGATTCAAGTTGAGCCATTGTATAAAATTTACCACTATCAATATCGGTAAATAATCCTTCATTAAAAGATCCCCCATTACCTGCTGCATTTCCTACTTGTAAATGAACATCACTAATAGAATCTCCATAATCATTCCAAGATGCTGCCCTGTTTAAATATTGTATTCTGTAAATTTTACCTACAGTTGCAGGAAAAGCAGTACTGCAAGTTCCACTGCCACCGACTCCAAATATTATTTTTAACGCACGAGTCCCATATGAAATTTTAGACGCAGAATCGGTTGTTATAACAGTATGACCACTGCTAATCACCCAACCTGTTGTAGCATTTGCTTGAGATCCTATTGCAGCAGCATTAGATAATGTATATAACTCAGGTCCATTAATACGATATTCCCAAGTATTATCTTTTATTAATCCACGTACATTACTAGTTCCTGCATCATCTCCATCAGAATTTCCAAATGTATACCATCCTTGTAAACGATCAGATATTGTAAGTTCATTATGATTAACTGGGTCTCTACTATTATATAAATCTTGAACAACACCAGGTGGTACACCAACATTATATACTGCTATCTCTGAAATAGAACCGTTAAAATAACTATTATCTGCAAGTCTATTTTTACCTAAAGTAGCATAAGAAGTTGAATCAACAGATATATCTGCATCGGTACCTGTAGACAGCATTCCAATTACTGAAGCATTGCACCATATATACATGAATGCTCCTGAAAATGAACATATAATGTGATGCCATACTCCAGTTTGAAGAACTCCACTAGATACATAAGCGGCATTACCACTAGATGTAACATCTTGATCATTTAATTGATATACTACTTTTTCATCACTGTTAATTTTAATACACATGCCATCATCATTTCCATCTCTATTGTCAAAAAGAACTTGATCACCGCTAGTTCCATTAAATTTAACCCACATTACTACTGAATGATCTTCATGATTAAATGCATCTTTTAATTGAATATAATCATCAACACCATCTAAAACAATACATCTATCGGTAAGTGTACCTATATTACTTCTTTTCGACGATGATCGTGCTTGAAACATTAGTCTTTAATAATGCCAAATTTCAATGTTAGACCAGGAGCAGAATAGGTTTTGCTAGCTTCTCGTATAACTCCACCAACATAAATACTTGTACTGTCTTCAGCAGCTTGTAAAACTAATCCAATATTTTTTTTATTTGATAATTCCCATGCTATTCCATCCATATATGTTCCTATAACCTCAAATCCTAATAAAGCATCTGCTTCATCATCTGTTAAATCAACTGCACCATCAAGAGCTCCAAGATTAGCAGTTGCTGCTGGAGCATTACAAAAAACCAAATCTATTTGACCTCCTTGGTGATCTTTGTCTAATACCATAATCGACTGTAATAGTGAAGACCCACCTTCGACTGAAACTGCGTTAGGAATTTCTGTAAAATCAAATAAAACATCATGTTGATCAATAGCACTAGCCTCGCATGTTGGAACAACAGTTATTAAATCAACATCCATCTTGTTTAATTTTTCTTGTACACTATAATTGTGTAGCTTTGTTTTTGCCATTTTTACCTCCTACCCTAAGCACTGGCAGTGCATGAACGGGTTCGTTGTTTATTGTTATCTAATTCCATATGATCCTGGTGCAACTATTCTTGGTCCAGGCATTAATCTATTTCTATATTTTTCAATACGCTCTCTAAATTTTACCATAAAATATTCAGCTTCTTTAAATTGCCCTGCATCTTCTAAATATTGAGCTTTTACATGATCAATAACTGCTTTACTTAAATATTCAGGTATATCAATTTCATCAGTTTCGTCATCTAATACACTTATATTGGAAGAAATAGTACAATACTCTTTGCATATTTTATATATTCCTATATCAGTTTGATCAGTCTCAGCTATAAATGTAGCGGCTAATTCATATTCCGATCCAATGCCATTTTCTTCAGCAAGAGTTGAATTAGCTTTTAATATATGGTATTTATTGTCTACATAAACCTTGCTATTAGCAGTTGCCTCTTCTGGATCTACACTAGATACTCGAAAAATTCCACAATTTTTAACATGACTACCAGTAATATGTACATAATCACCTGCGTTAAAATAAGATCCGTAAAAAACAGCATCTCCTCCTGCTCTATCATAAAAGGATTCATCAGCAGCAAAGTCAACACCTTGATTTTCCCAGTATGGATATATACCCTTAGTTCGAGTATATGTTGTTAAAATACCATTTGTCCCTGCATTTTTAACTCTATGCAATCCATTCCATCTTGAACTTCCTGATACTACTATATAATCTCTAGCACTAGAAGCTCCTGCATATTCTCCAGAACTTCCAGTTACTACGCTAGTGCTACTCCAATCTGTTTCAGTAGTATTTCCATCACTTCTAACAAAAGCTAAATAGCCATCAATAACAGTCCATCCATTAACAGCAAATTTATTTAAATCCCAATCTTGGGCTTGAAATATTCTATATATAGGAGAATATGTATATAATAACTCTAGCCCCCCAGTAACATCAGCTAATGGAGATTTCCATCTAAATCTATCTGTTCCTGGTCCATAATCTCTTGAGTTAGCATCATTGTCAAACGCTGCTTCTTTTTCTACTAAAGCAATTTTACTACCTTCCATATAATATGCATATTCTTTTACGCTAGCCATTATTTACCATCCGAATCTTTAATTATAGGTTTATATATTAATCTTGGTATAGATCTATATTCACCCTTACTGTTTAAATGATTTTTACATCTTATTTCTTTAATTTGTAATGCATCAAAAGGTAAATCATAAAAACGTTTATTTGTTTCTATATTAATTTGCTGTGTATTAAGATGTGTTTCACATATACTATTAATCTCTTCTAAAGCATCCTTTATATACGCAGTAGCCCTACCAGTCTCAGTAATACCGACTCTTTCCATGATTTCCTTGACTTTCATTTTATTGTCTAA
>TARA_R100000655_G_scaffold29620_2_pt1 | contig 36594 bp, 39 predicted proteins | sample TARA_R100000655 | Tara Oceans TARA_R100000655 (sample SAMEA2622497) | marine metagenome | biome: marine biome (ENVO:00000447); feature: deep chlorophyll maximum layer (ENVO:xxxxxxxx); material: "saline water (ENVO:00002010), including plankton (ENVO:xxxxxxxx)" | depth 90 m
CAGTAAAGTACCATGTCTAGTGTTTTCTTGTGGTCATAATATGAGGGTAGAGGTAATATCCATGTCGAATAGCACATACATAACAGGTAGATATAAAGTAGGTGAGGGGTGGGTTCAACCCATGCCGTACACACGTATAAGAAAATGGACGCACCTAATGAGTATAGATGAGTTGCTTGATGTGTTAACACCTTATGTAGATGCGTTGAAAGATATAGAAGAAGGAGAGATACCAAAGAGAAATAAGTTTGGTGATAGAGCATCAAAACTTAACTTTAGGGATAGAAATAAGTTGGAATATGAGGACTTTGTTTATTCTTTCTAAAGTTTTCAGAGTCTATAAAATTAAAAAAACGCTTTACTGAAAGCCTATGAGTTAATTATTTAATTATTTCAATAGTGTTTTAGGTAGGTAGGTATCTAAAAATACCATTGAAGAAAATAAAAAAATAAAAACAATAGAGCAGTACCACGTTTTATTACTTTTGTAAAAAAATAAACAACTGAAACAATTATAACCGTAAACACACAGAGATGATAATATGAGTAAGACGAATAAGAAGTACCATAGGTTTAGTAGGAGAGGTGCTAATAAGCACTTACAAACTAAAGTCTATGATTACTTGATAGAGCATGGGGAAAAAACGGCAAACGAAATAGCACATTGGTACAATGCGGTGAGAGAAACGCACGACGAATATTATGTGCGTGGTAAAAACTATGGTACTAACGCAAGGCAGGTTAGTAATATAATGGCTAAGTCATTATTGTTTGAGAAGGTAGGAGAAACTGTAAACAACGGTTTGGTTGCTTTGTGGTATGTAAGACCATTAGATGTTGTAGTAGAGAGAGCGATAGCCTCTAGGAGACCTATCAAAAAATACCCTCTCTTTTTACAGAAGGCAATTTTGGAGAGGTTAGAATGAGTTACTTAAAGCAACGTGGAGACACGGACTTTTTATGGCGACAAACCTTATCCGCAAATGAACCTAGTACCCTAGTAGTATATTATTCCAACGAGCAGGGGTTTGCTTCTCTGATAGCGGGTTCTAGTTTAGTAGGTAATGATGAACCCGTATGTAAAATATTTTCAAAACTACATCAAGTAGAGCCGATGAATAGTTTACCATTACCAACATACCCCGAATGGCGAATGTATTGTAAATACAATTCAGATGGTAGACGTTATTTTATCCTTAAACTATCTCACGCTTACATACCTTCACCCGAACACACAAAATCGTGGTTATACAATTATCCTGTATTGAGAGACATTGTACTAGAAATGAATACTTACGGAGTTGATGAGTTAGTATATCTAACGTCAAATGTCATGCAAGATTTCTTGTTTGAAGAACAACCACAGATACCACAAAAAGAATTGATAGTATATGATTACGTTGAACCCGAAGATGATGTCTTACAATTGACTAATGGGGAAGTTATAGACGATTTAGAAATGATTGTGCCTTCGCCTTCGTGGATTATGTGTAATATCTTCAACAACTTTTGCAGTATTGGTGCAAACAACAATAGAAGTATTCGTGGTAATTGGTTAGTAGTTTGTGCAAGTGATAATACTACATACGTCAATAAAAAAGAGGCTGATACATTGTTAGAATACATGATGCGAGTACATGGTTTGCCTTATGATACTCTTTATTATAGTGAAATGATGACCGCACTAAATCACGCAGAACACATGGGGGCAGAAATACGATGAATATTTTTGATAAAACAATAGAGTTTGCTCGTAGAAATTACTTCGTAGGAGTAGAGGATAAAATACCTATTTTCTTATGTAGTGTAGGCGGTCATATCTTCAATGCACTAAACAAGTGTAGCCGTTGCGACTTCGACCCCGATAGCCCGTTAGTAAATCAAGAAGATGGTGATTTCGTTATAGAAAACTGTCCGTTAAGGCATGACAACATACCGTTCTATACGCCTATGTCTCAACTACCGGACACACGTATACACATCTTAATGAGGGGTGCTAAGGGTAGCGGTAAGTCTGTTCTTATCCTTATGTTCTTAGCAGAAGGTACAGGACTTGTGTATAACTCTAACTCTGATTTAGGGCAGGGCTTCAATACAATGATGGGTGCTAACTCTATCACAGAAGCGGGTATGTTCGGTTCGGTAGATGAGGATGGTAACATAACAGGTAGACCAATCGCTAGAGAGATGTGCGGTGGCTTCTTAGGGTTTGAAGAGTTTTCTTCCATGTCGGATGCGTCAAAAAAAGACCACAGTATGGATATGAAAAACCAATTGCTTACAAGCCTTGACAATGGTAGAGTACAGAAGGCTATGCGAAGTGGTTGGGTGAACTACACTACACGCTACACAGTATGGGCGGGTACACAACCCGCAAGGTTTGAGTTGGATAGCGGTCTTGATAGAAGGTTCTTTATCATAGACATAGAGATGACACCCGAAAAGGAAAGAGAGTATAAACTAGCACAACACTCGCAAGCCAATATGCAAAAGGAAGAAAGGATTGCTTTGGCTAATCTTAATATGGAGATAAAAGAATGGATAAGAAATAGGATGCACCAAGCAGTAGCAAACCCACCAACGGGAATATTGTTTGGTGATGATATTATGGAGTGGATTGACAGACCCGATGTACGTTCTTTTGAGGCTGATTTGTTCCGTCGTATGTGTATTGGTTATGCTATGATGCAACCGGAATATCGCGGTGGTGAGCCTTTGATAATTACTCTTGATGATACTCTTAGGGTAATACTAAATCAGTCTCTAGCACAGAGAAGAAGAGTTATGGATGCAGACTTAGAGTTAATTCGTTCAGCGTTTTGGATGAAAGACATACCTAAGAGCCAATTACTAAAGGAGATTTCTCGTATGATTACTATGGGAGACTATCAATCGGCCAAGCGTTGGTTAATTGAAAACTTAGAAGGGCAGACATGGTATAGTGAAGTCGAACCTAGTGTTAAAAGAAGAGGCCGAAAGGGTGTTATCTGTCGTTTTGGTAAGGTAAGTGAAGAGACTGAGCCTGTTGTGTGGGGTGCAAATAATGTATGAAGAAAGAAAGGGCTTGAGAGCAAGGGGAAGAAAAAATAGTAAGTTGTTAGAATGTGCCGGAAGGTTCTTTTGTGATAGGGATGACGGCGAATGGTTTACCGCTAAAGATATATACTATCAGATGACTTTCAAGAATGGAAACCTATACAAAAACCATAGGTTTGCTAGGAGTTACGGTACTTTCCGTTCTCATTTACACGCACATAAAGGCTTCAAAAGAAAAAGAGTAAAGGTTTATGAGGGTAGAGGATGGAAAGAAACATGGGCGTATAGTTTCGATAAAAATAACTACGAGAAATATTGGGCTTTAGACCCTCATAGAGCAAGAGGTAAGGATGCTATATATCACGGTAAGGGTACAAAGTTTTATAAGGATAATCAAAGGAGTGAGTAACATGGCGGACAGAAAACGATGGATAAACTTTGCACGATGGAGTGATAGAAGTAATTGTATAGGTAAGGGTAGAATAATGGATTGTGGTTTAACAATCAACGGCGAGGGGCTACGTCTAAGCCTAACATTGAATGGCGTTCCTTACGAGGGTATATTACCCTTAAAACTATTACCAAGCGAGGAAGAGGAATGAGAACCAAGATTGAGATACAACAACGGTTAGCAACCGAGAATGATGCTTTCGCAATAGAGGTGCTACGTTGGGTTCTTGCAGGTGGTTGCGATATGTGCGAACACAAAGACAGAGATAAGTTAGAAAAGCAAGTATTCAACGAAGATACTTCTCCTAGTTATCTTGAGGCTAAATATAATTGGCCGGATGGTACGGTTATGAACCACATGGACGTACACATGGAGTATGACCCTACTGAGGCTATGCACATGGAACAAGCACGTTCTCAATCTATCAATACCTTAGACTCAGCAGAAGATATTGTCATTAGGATAAGAAATTATTTGGACGAGTTAGAGGCTAGGAAAGAGGCCGAAGGTGGTATCACATCAGAGTTTGTAGCAGATGCCTCTAGGCTTATCGCACAGGCTAATACATCGTTAAAATTAGTAGGACAGTTGAAGAAAGAGATTGGTGTAGATAGCCAACTGCTTCTAGCCAACAATCAACTAAACCAAGTAAGTCGTATTCTTGTAGAGACTTTAGCAGACCAACCTAAATTACTAGACGATGTAGAAAAGAAATTAAACTTACTTTCCACGCCTATTGATGTTCCTTTTGAGGTGATAGAATGAAAGATGTTAAGCCGACTACTTCATGGTTCTATAACGCATGGGTAAAGGAAGAAGAGTTGAGGAAAAAGTATATGGTAGGATTTATTGTTAGCACAATAGTAAATCTGATAATGTTCGGGGTTTTGGTAACATGAGTAAAAAGTGGAGAAAGACTACCGACAGGTATTTTGCTACTAGACCTATCTTTAAGGAAGAAATACCTAACTTGATAAAGAGTATGATAGAAGATGGTCTTTACGCCACTATAACTAGCGAAGGTATACTTTGGTTTCATGGTGGTTATAGAATACAAAAAAAGGAAATACGAAGTATGTGGAACTTATCAACACATCAAATGAAGAGAGTGGAAGATTACATTTACGGACACGACCCGTTTGAAAAGGATAGTTGCGGAGAGGATTGGGAGTGATTATATTCACTAAGGACGAAACACCGTTTCGTAGCGACAATGAAATTATTATGTACGGTACAATAGATAGTATTCCTACCTTAAAAGAAACTACTTACATATTACATAGTGATAAGTTTACATCTAATGATGTCATTACATGGTCTCCTTTAGTACAGAATAAATTAGTTATAGTTACGGAAAAACTACCTACCTTGTCTAAGAAGGCAAAGGAATTATGTGTCATTGATGACAACCTAAAAAAGAAAGACAACAACGAAACATTCATGTTGGTTAGAGGTATGGTCAATTGGGAAGATAGAAATAGGGTAAAATCGTTGTACCGAGACCAACCTACTGCTTTGTTGTTATGGTTTTTGAGGGCTAACATAAAGGATATAAAAATGTGGAGAAGAGTAGCAAAGGTGCTTTATACTTTACCGCAAAAGTATCTTAAAGCATCTTTGATATATGGTATAAAACCTTCTCGTAAAAGAGTAGTGTGGCCTAAAAAGAAAAAGACGGTAAAAGAAAGACCGGAGTTATTTCGTAAGACTGATAAACATTGGGAGATACTTTTAGAAAACTCTATAACCGTAGCCAACGAAGTTAGAGATAATGGCGACGTACCGAAGGGTATGCGTAAGACCAAACAGAGGCAACATAAATGGGTGTAGATGAGGGGAGTCTATTTTTTGTGTTATGTTTACTTATAATAGGTATCGCATCTAATATTTTTCATTGGTTGCAGAAATCGTTTTTTAATTATCTTGTAGACCAAAGTATTATTAAGCGAGACGCTTGCGAAGCACCCCGTAGCCCATGTGGTAAATACGAACAAAACTCCTTCGCAGATGCTATAATTTGGGCTGATGTAGGGAACGACTTATAATACCTACACGCTAACACTTATACGTGAGTGCGAATAACCGCCGTGTCCGGCGACTGATTGTAGAGATACTGTGGGAACACGGTGCTATGACAAAAGAGGGCGTAGCACAAAAACTATCTAGCGAAAAGAATGTTCGTGCAGTACCCTCTCCACATAGTCTTTCAGCACTTCTTTCTAAGAATCCACAAATAGTAGCGGTAGGTTCTGAACTTGTCGAAAACGCCGTTGGTATCAAAGCCAAGCATTTAGTTTATGATATTGACCGAGAATTGATACACCATCGGGATGAAATAGTTTATACCCGTAGTCCTACCGTGATGACACCAAAGCAACGCGAATTAGCACAACAATGTACCTGTGGGAAGATACGCATTTTTCCGCCGGAATCTGATAAGTGCTTGCATTGTATAAGAAAGGGTTAATACAACAGTAGGAGTATGATTAGTATGGTAGGGATGATGCGAGACGACATTGACACCATCATAAGAGGAATGTTACAGACAGAAAGCCATGTAGATTTCAGTAGAATACTAACACAAGAGAATATGTTTGACGCTTCTCTTATCCGTTCCTTCCTATTCCAAGCCTTTGAAGAAGAAGAGTTTGAAGAAGAGATGTTTACATTATCTGACGACTTCATAAGAGGTGTTCTTTCGGGTCTAATGCTTGCCGTTATGGTAGAGAGAAGAAACAATGAGCGTATGGGAACACGTAGCCATGCTGAGATAGTAGACTTGTACGATAGTGGCTTGGCTTACCTAGCGGAAAAGGCAATCAAATAGTTTATAACCGTAATCTAATGACGGTTAGATATGCTTTGGGCGAACAAGTATAGACCTGCTACCTTTGAAGAGTGTGTTGGTGGAATTAAACATCTAAATCATTTAGCAAACCAAACTGCGGGCATATCAAGTATGCAACACCTATTACTACATAGTAGGGGTGCGGGTACAGGTAAGACAACTCTTGCTTATGTGTTGGCGAACGAGTTAGATTATCAATTACATATATTCAATGCTTCTTCTAAGAAAACTAGAGGTATAGCGTTTGTCGAAGAAGAGTTAATTCCTTTGACACGTTCCGGTAATTACAAACAGATTATATTGTTAGATGAAGCAGACCAACTTACACCGGAAGCACAAGGGGCTTTGAAAGGTGTGATAGAGAATGCACAAGGTTATTTTATTCTTACTTGTAATGATGACAGTAAAGTATCACAATGGATTAAGTCTCGATGTCTGAACATAGAAATAATGCCGTTACAAATAGATGCTATGGTGGGTAGGCTAGAGTATATCTGTGGTGCAGAAAACGTAAGCATTATGGAGACGCAGTTACGACAAATATGCAAAGCACACTTAGGAGACATGAGAAATGCTATTAACGCATTACAAGCCTATGCTTCCTTCAAAGAGCCTATCGAGGCATCACAATTCATCAGAAGTTTAGGAGACCTAGACTTCGATAGTATATCTTTCTTAAAACTATGTTTCAAAGATAATGAGTTTGACGCAAGTTATACTATGATAAAGGATGAAGATACACGTTCGGTTGTTCGTGCTATCTTTAATGACGCGGTTGACGGACAGGCCTCAACCCAAAATAAACTTCGTGTGATTGATGCGGCGATTTCCGCAGAAAGGGATATAATAGATGGTGTTGATGAGTTTATCGTCAAGGCCAACTTTGTCCGTATGATGTTAGGAGAAGGTTTATAACCGTAATCAATCGACGGAAAAATAACAAAAGGTGAAAAAACATGAGTGATGATATGTTGAATAATATAGCGAAAACGCTGAACGTCGCACCGGAGATGGTGCAAGAGAGGGCTAACGCAGTCCTCGCAGAACAGGGGGCGGCTTGGAAAAATGCCGGACGCTCTGATGAGGATTGTTTTATTCTTGCTCTTAGAGTAGCAGGTAGAAACATTACTACTGAGAATGCGAGATTGCGAAGAGCAGGTGCAGATACCTATGAGGGTATGTTTATTTCTGTACCACGACCTAAAGAATGGGGTAAGATACTTTACAACAAGATGAAGAACCAAATGATTTCTGCTACTACTGATGTCCGTATGGCTCTAGTTAATAGTGGTGCAGTAGTGTTGTTTGAGAATAACAACGATGGTACATACACAAGGTTGGCCGCAGAAATGTTCGGCTTTGGTGCTGAGAGTGATGTCTCTTCTCTACCAAAACACACTATGCAACTAGATGCAAACACACACTTCTATGTAGTATGGGATAAGACTAACCCTACATTCCCATCCGGTGATGCAAACTTCAAGTACGGGGCGGCTCGTCCTCAAGACGAGAGAGAGCGAACCTGTCTATTCTATGGTCGTATGGTCGGTGGTACTAGCGACGTAAAACTTATACAAGTTAGTGGTAGCGGAAAGGCGGCTGACCGTCAATTCCCAACATTCACACCACTTACTATTCCCCTAAAAACAGGTAAGAATAATAGGTGCTATCTAAACGCAGATGTTTCAGTACCTTCTATCGACTTAGACTTGTCGGTAATATTTGCAGGTTCTCCGGTAGATATACTACCTACTATCATAGGTGATGAAAATATGCTACCTAACTTGGGTGCTTTGGGTGATTACTACGATAACTTTAACGGTAAAGACGGTTGGTGGGATAGAACCTGTGCAACTGTCGCGGAAGTAATACACATAGACCCAAGAGATAACGGAGGCTCAATTCTTGTATGCGGTGATGTAGATATAACGTCGATGGCCGGAACAATAGATGTCTACTGCGACGATGTACCATCTTTCGGTGTAGGTACTAAGGTACTACTACACGGACAGGCATGGAGAAGTAGGGAAGGCGAAGATAGAATGAGTGTAAACGGTTGGTGGGCTTTTGACGAAGTAGCACAAATGGTTTCACCGGAGTTTGGCGACGACAATGCAACCGATGGGTGGGATGCTTGAATACAGGTAGTTGGAAAGCCGTAGGGGAGTTTGTACTCCTTGAAAGCCATGAGAGTATGAGTAGTAGCGGTCTCATTACCGAGACTATGTATACTGTTCACTCTATTGGTAGACAAGTGCCTAGTGAGTTGGGAGTGGGGGATAGTGTAGTCTTGACTAACGAGGCTATACTTTCCTCCCTACACCCCGAAAGGACTGATGGTATTTACGTTATACATTACAGTAAAATATGTGCCGTCTCTTCTTTTGATACTGAGTTTGGCTCTTATGTTAACGGCGACCTGTACGATACAGATATGCACGACGATTTTATTTAGGTGATAATATGGAAACAATACTAACAGGTGCAGAAGCAAGAGCAAAGTTGCTTGTAGGAGTAAACAAAGTAGCAAACTCTATCAAGGGTACTTTGGGTGCTAACGCAAGAACAGTAATTATACAGAACCCTATGGGGTCTCCGGTCATTCTCAATGACGGTGTTACCATAGCAAGAGCAGTAACAGACAATGACCCGTATGTTCAGATGGGTATAGATTTGTTAAAGGAAGTCGCTAGTGAAGCACAAGAAAAGTCCGGCGACGGAACAACAAGTGCTACATTGATAGCACAAACATTGTGTAACGGCTCACTATCTTTGATGGAGAAAGGTACTTCTCCCTTAAAAATACGTGATGAGTTTAAACAATATTTAGGGCAGACCATTGAGTATCTTAGAGATGAGGTTATAACGGATTTCGATTTGGTGGATGTGGCTACTATCGCCGCTAACAACGATGAAGAGTTAGGTGTTATGATTGCTGATGTAGTTACAGAAGTAGGCTCAACAGGTGCTATAACCATAGAAACATCACCGACGACAGAAACATATATTAAAGATTCATCCGGTGTGGAAATAAACGCGGGGTATGCTCATAATCTTATGGCTAACTCACCGAGAAGTAAATGCGTTTTAGAAAATCCTTACGTGGTCTGTACTACTGAAAAGATTGAAACCTTCAATGCTTTAGTCCCTTCGTTGGAAATAGCAGTAAAGGATGGTAGACCTATCATATTCTTTTGTGCGGACTACAACCCACAAATGGTACAGAACCTTTTAGTAAATATCATACAGGGTAAGGTAAGTGCTTGTATGGTAAAACCTAGTGGTATGCACGAACAGAAGCAAGCGTGGCTTGAAGATATTTCGGCGTTGACGGGTGCTAAGTTATTTTCTACTACCTTAAAAGAAAGTATCAATAATATATCGTCTAACATGATGGGTGATGCAGACCGTATAGAGGCTTCTGCTAGAACAACTGTCATAAGTAGAAAGGAAGTGGCTGATACCACACACCTAGATACCTTACATCAAAATATAGAAGGCTCTGAACATGAATGGTTAGCAGAGCAATTGAATAACCGTCTATCAAGACTTACTACGGGCATCTCAACAATTTATGTTGGGGGTGCTACCGAGGTAGAGCAGGTAGAAAGAAAGGAAAGGGTAGACGATGCAGTTAACGCTTGTCGTCATGCTCTTGACTCCGGTGTAGTCATCGGCGGTGGTGCAACATTGTATCATGCTTCGCAAGCGTTAAGTGAAGCAGGGTATGGCGGTGATGTGTTTAAATTGTTTGAGAGTGGTTTGTTAACACCTATCAAGACTATTATAACCAATAGTGGCTCGGTAGACCGTAAGTTTTCTCTAGGTAAGGAACATTATGTATGTGGTAAGACAGGAGAAATGAGAAAGGCTAAAGATGATGGGGTCTATGACCCTGTTAACGTAGTTATTAACAGTTTAGAGAGTGCCGTGTCTGTCGCCGCATTGGTTTTAATGACCGATGCCGCGATTATAGCACCGAGGGAGTGAAAGGTTTATAACCGTAATCAATGGAGGAATATATATGAGTTGGGGAGAAAAAGCACCGAACAAGACAGAGACTAAAACAAAGACCGTAGAGCCTAAGACTAGGTTCGATGAGGCGTATTACAGAGATTTGTTTGAGAACAACACAATGAATACTGTAACACATAGAGCCGCGTTTATAGGGCATGAGAATACTGCTAAAACCGGATTGGCTCTATCGTGCTTAGACGCAGAAATCAAAGAGGGTAAGAAGGTATACATTTTTGATGTAGACAACTCCGCTAAATCGACAGTAGATTATATTTATCCTAATCAAGATAATATAATTGTTCTGCCGTTGCACGATGAGACAGATGACTCTATCTTTGACGACGAAAATAACGTAGACTACAAGGCATTGTTGGATAAAACGTCATACTACGTGAACATTCTTGCTAACATAGTAAAGGAAGCACCGGACAGTATAGGTGGTATCATCTTCGATGGTGGTTCTACCTTCCTAAAGTGGTGCGAACACGCTATGCGAGCGTCATTGTTAGATAGAGGTATTATTGAGACAGAGGACGGTACATTCAATCAGAAGGAATGGAGAGAGCGTAACCGCCTTTACAGAAATATTCTTACGAGACTACATAGTTTAAACGTGGCTAAGGTGTACTTCACCTTCCATCTAAAGGCAGTCTCACAATACATGGACGACGGTACAGGTAAAAAGGTACTGATGACTGTCGGTTTTAGACCGGAATGGGAAAAGGGTACTATGAGGAAGTTTTCTCAGCAAGTATTCCTAAGTAGATTTATGAAGAAAGCAGACCCCGCCGCAGGTGTAGAAGGAGACAGAACACTAGCAGATAATGAGTGGGTTGTTCGTGCTACCGTTGAAGAAATGAAAGGTAGCAACATAGAAAAGGTTGGTACTACACATGACATCCTAAGAGTTAAGGGTGGTAAAGTAGAATGGTACGGACTTCCGTTTATGATGGAGTGATTGTATGAACCCCTCTATAACAGTTGATTGTAATTCTTTGGTATGGTTGTTAAGACTAGCACAGAGAAAACAAACAATTGACGGTAAAAGTATTTCGCAGATACATTCGGCTACATTGATGCCGGAAAACCATAGATTGTATTGTCGCTCTTTGGTAAAGGATGGTGTTACGTCCTTGATAAACTTATCAATACCATGCACGACACAAAACTCTAATGGGTTGGGTATCGCTATCACAGACATAGACAATATGTTGGGCGTACTAAAGTATCATGGTGGTGTTTTAAACATAATCAACAAGGGTGATAAAATTACTATCAAGAGTGGTAGTAAGCAAACTACAATTGCAGGTAACACGGATGCTAGGTCTTTTCCTCACACGCCGGAAACTATCGGTCAATGGTACACTAAGTCTAACAATATAGTAAATAAGATAGACGCAGAAAACAAGACCTACACTAAGAATGACGGTTCTGTTATAGAGCCTCTAGTATTGATAGAAGGTCTTGATAGCACTACTATGTATGAAGCGTTTAGATGTGATTCTATGAACGGACAGAAGTTTAATCAATATCATGTTTCTTACCAAGACGGTAAGTTGTCGATAGGTGTAGGTAAAGAACTTAAGGGTAAAACTACTACGGATATAGACGTTGACGCTTGTGAAGCAGACCCAATAAACGCCATATACAACGGTGGTTTAGAATACATATTCCAAAATCTTAATAGTGATGTAAGTATCGCTATATGGGATTTCACAGAAGTAAACATGGGTTATCCCATGTTGATTACGCTAGGTGATGGCGATTTTATATTCCAAATGAGTAACATTGGAGAGTGATATTATGGTAAATATAACATTGAAAGATATAGAACTAGGAGAAAACAGTAAGGTGATTGAGATTGATGGAGAAGAGTACAACGTAAGTGTTGCTCTTTACCCGTCCTCTAACAAAGGGCTTCATAGAGAAGAAGCGTGGTTGCGTACCGAGTACGTTGACAAGGGTAAGACTATGGCTGAGATAGGTGCTATGTGTGGTGTAACTGCTATGGCCGTCAACGCATGGTTGAACAAACATAACATTGAAACTAGAGGAAGAGGCCAAAGGAAATCTTTATAATCGTAATCACAGGAGTTGATAATATGCGAGAACAGGTAATAGCATTGAGAACGGATAGTGGCGAGACAGTTTTAGATTTGGAACAGGTAGCCGCAGTAACTACGAGACATGATGAGTTTGGTGAGTATGTATGGGATATACATTTGAAGTCCGGTACTATATTTACATCTAACGATATTCCCGAAATAAACCGCTTGATGACCCTTACTTTCGGAGTGGAAGTATGGTACGAATGATGAGAGTAAATAAACACTCAAGAGTTTTCTTTGATGTAGTGAAGGCAGATACTTGTTTATTATGCGGGGCATATAACGATAGATACTGCGGTTGTTGGAGAGATAGATTATGGTAGAAGAAAGACCGCGAAAGTTTCCATTTCTTACCTGTGAGGTATGCGGTGCTAATTTCTCTTGGATATTTTATGATAACGTAGAAGGCGAAGGTGATATTTATGAGTGTGAAAACTGTAATCACATGATAATAGATAGGGTAGTCGCATGATAGTCGAGAGAGGCAGAGGCAGAGATATTATCATCAGAGGCCGTAACAAGAATAAAGAAAGATACGAAAAAACTATTAGTGGTTATTGGCCTTATGCTTTCGTTTCTGATGAAGATGCTGAACATATAGAAGAGGCAGTAAAGAAAGAAAGTGGTTACAAGGGTTTGTACGGGGAAGATTTGACAAAGATAACTTGTGCTACGCCCTACGATGTAAAGCAACTTTCTTATTACGGTACTACTTGGGAAGCAAATATACCTTATGTTAATAGAGTATTATCAGACTACATAAACGATGGTAACGAACCCATAGAAAACTATAACCATAGAACATGGTACATGGATTGTGAGTGGTCTCCCACTACAAATAAAATGAGAGTGATGGTAGTTTACGATAGTTTTACCAAAAAAGAATACGTGTGGTTTGTAGAGAGGTCGCTTGCGGAGCAGGGTCTAAAAGACGGGCAAGGAAAACCGTACAAGGAATATGGTGAATACAAATACGAAACCCCTGCTATGGGCTTCGCTACTGAAAGAGATATGCTTATTCATTTCCTACGGCACATGAAAAAACAAGACCCCGATATTATAGCGGGTTGGTATGTTGTTGGTGCTGACATAAAACAGATTATGGAAAGATGTAGGCACAACGGTCTGTCTGAGTTGTCCCTCTCACCTATGAGAAGAGTGAGGTATGAGTTTAAAGATTGGTCGCAACCCATTGTAGGTAGAAACTGTATAGACTTGATGCTTGCAGTATCTAAATTATGGGAGTTGAAGAACGGTAAGTTACCTTCTTACAAACTAGACGATGTTGCGTATGAGATATTGGGTGAGCAGAAAATCCAATTGGAGAAGGGGCATAATGAATCATGGTGGGAAGATAAGGCTCTATACCTACATTACGCTAGACAAGACGTTAGACTGTTACCTAAACTAGACGAAGCAGTAAACGCATTAGATTATTATACATCTTTACAACATATCGTACAATGTGATTTAAGGTCTACACCGTTTATCACTAAGATGTTTTCTCAGTTGGTTCTTACCGACCCCGACTTTGATAGACGTATTCCTACTCAACCGCAATTCGCTAAAGTTGATTACGAAGGTGCTGATATATTAGATGTCAAAGCGGGTGTATATGACAACGTAGGTATTTTAGATATTAAGGCTATGTATCATAGTAACGCCGCTAAGTATAATATTAGTTGGGATAGTTTAGACCCAAATGGTATAGACTGCGGTAACGGCACTAAGTTTTCACAGGATAACAAAGGTTTACTTGTTAGACAGATGGATAAGATGACAGACCTTCGTAATATTTACAAGATGAATATGTTTCTGACAGACGGTGCAGAGCAGAGAAAATGGGACTGTATGCAGTTTGCCGCTAAGACTTTAGTTGCGTCTATGTATGGTGTATGTGGAGACGCTAAATACGGTATGTATCATCCCGATATTGCGGCGGCCATAACTCACACATCAAGAGAGACGCTAGGAGAGTTGATGGTAGAGGCTCAAAGGGTAGGGTTCAATGTCCTTTACGGACATACTGATTCTGTCTTTTGTCAAATACCGTCTCCCGAAAAGGGTTTGGAATTGTTACCTTTAATTAACGAAAGAATAGCCCCGATGGAAGCACAGTTTGAAAAGTGGTGTCCTAGACTTATCATGGTAGCCAAGAATAGATATACCGGAAAAGTAACTTGGACTGATGGTAAGTATCACGAACCTAATATTTATGTTAAAGGTATTGAAATGAAACAAAGTAGGATGCCTAAAGTTATGAAAGAAGCCATGTTAAACACCATAACAGGCATACTAGATGGCGAAACTGAGGATGCTACCACAGAGCGTATAGCAGACCTAATAACATCTGTAATGGGGGGTAAAACACCCGCCAAAGATTTGTGTATGAAAGGAAAGATAGAAAGAGACTTGTCTAACTACAAAGTCCTGTCCGGTTCATCAGCAGGTGCGGCTTGGGCTAATGAGTTTCTAGGTAAGGGATATAGGGCAGGGTCATTCTTCCTAGTAACTCTTGATGAGGATGGTAAATACATAGCATTTGATGACCCAAAGGAAATTGAAGGTATTAAAAATATAGGGGCAAAAGTATTGGTAGATAGATTTATCATAAAGAAAATATCACCATATTACGAACTAGCGGGTTGGAATACACAACCTTTACAAAACGCCAAGAACGGTATAGGTAATATCAGTTGGTTATAGTAATCTTTATAACCGTAATTAGAAGAGGAAGAAGTATGTCGAAGAAGAAGGTATCGCAAGAAGAATTAGCACAGGTGATTAGCAATTTCTCAACAGAGGTTAGTACCGTATTACAAATACTAGGCTCAGATGTTATGAAACTGCAAAAGATGTTGTATAATCACTTGGATGAAGAAGGTAAAATAGAAAGAATTGTATGTAAATCATGCGGACAGGAATTGTTGAGGCCGGATATTAAAGGGGTAGAAAAGAGTGATATTTGCCCTTCGTGTGGAAATAACATTTTTGAAGGCGAACAAACCACGTTTGAAAATTGGGATAACGGAACAACAACAGAAGAAGAGTGATTGCTATGTCTCTCGTCTCTTCTTCTTATAACCCATTAGATTTATCTAATGAGAATTATGAAGCCTTAAGAGTTAGTAAATCATCTCTTATGACCTACAAGATGTGTCCTAGACAGTTTTATTGGAGATATGTAGCGGATATACCAAGACCACCTGCTACTGAGGAAATGATAAGGGGTACTAAGATACATACTGTTATGGAAGCGGGGTTATTAGAAGGCTCTGAATCCGTCATGCGAGTAGCCGAAGAAGAAGGTGTCGCTGACGACGAGGGGGTTGACTCCCTAAATCTATTATTACATCAGATAGCCTACGATTTGGGCGGGTTTGATGTAGTAGAGGCGGAAATAAAACATGAGGTTCACGAAAACTTTGACGGACATGATTTAGTTTGGGTAGGGTTAATAGATGGTGTTCTGCGTAACCCACAAACAGGCGGTCTTATATTAGTAGAATTAAAGACAGGTAATATGTCTATGTCTAAATTAGGAAGGACTAGGAAGGAATTAGTTTACTATACTAGATTGTTAAGGTTGTTGGGGTACGAGGAAGAAGTAACTCATTTTTTGTATGTTACACCGGACTACGAGATACCCGAAGATGGCGACGATAGACTATTGCTTGAGGGTAACAAACGTGGTAAAACTATGTGGGTAGGTGCGGAGAGAGGTTTTGCGTTATTAGAACCGTTTTTAGAGCGTTCCTATAATGCCTTTGAGGAATCTTTATACGAGACTATCGACTCATTAACTTCCCACCAATGGCCTATGAAATGGAACGACTATTTCTGCCCTATGTGGTGCGATTTCTCACTTAATTGTGAGGCTGAATTGAACGGTATTACGGAGTGGGGCTTGTGATTGGTATGAAGTGTATTGCGTGTGGTTCTGATGACCTATGGGAAGGTTCTGAGGTTGTTTGGAGAGTAAACGGGCAGACGGGTAACGCACCCGAACAGATTACTATTTGGGCTTGTGAGTGCGGAAGTCAACAGACGGAGTGATTTGATGCCGTTAGAGTTTCCTAGAGAGATTGGCCTACGGCGTACCCCTTGTTTGAGTAGGGATGATTTCGATACTTATATCGAAAAAGTAAATGGTAAAGCATCTTGCTATACTTCTCTGTATTCCTTTGAGAGAAAAGATGAAAGAAGGTCATGGAAGATGGATGTTGAATCGGTTGTTATGGATAGAGCATGGTGGGATTTCGATATAGTAGAAGGCGGAAACTTAGAAGATGTTAAAAGGGATGTGGCTACTTTGATTGCTAGACTTAATGGAGATGTTAGGACTGTCTTTACAGGTAGGGGTTTTCACGTACACCAATTCTTTGATAGTCCGGTAAAGGGTACTATGATTTCTAAGCATTTGGATAGATACCAAAGACTAATGGCTCAAGGTCTAGTTACTTTAGATGGTGTAGGATTCCCACAAAAACTAACTCGTATACCGGACACATATAACCCAACTAGAGGTAGATGGTCTGTAAATATAGATACAGAGGCATTCATAAAAAACCCATTACAATATAATATTCCTAGTAGACCACAAGAGGCACTACTACACTTAGACCCGTTTAGAGGTGAGATACCTAACGACGGGTTTAACATTAGAAAGTGGATTGCTGATAATCCTAAAAAGGAAATACCCATTACCGTTACACAATTTGAAGGTGAAATAGGTAATGCGGGCTTGATACCTATACCACCTTGTTTGGAAAAGGCCATGAACTATGAAAATCCTAAACACACTCATAGAATAGCATTAGTGCAACATCTAGCAGAAAACCTAAGATGGTTCGCACACCCTTCTACTTTGACAGAACAACAAAGAAGAGACACAATAGATACGATAGTTAATTTTATCTCTAAACTAAATTGGAGAGATTATAACGAACACACAACAAGATTCCACGTTGGTAGTATTATAGACTACGAACACGTACCAACAAAGTGTTGCGTAGACGCAGGGCCGTGTTGGTCGCACGACGGAGTAAAGAGGTAATAAAAATGATGACAATGGAAATGATAACAATAGCACAAGCAACAGTATGTAATATGTGTGGTAGTGAATGGACTACACAAACCGAATTAGAAAAGTATTGCGGTAAATGTAAAACACACTTGATAGAAATAGGCGGCGAAGTATACAGTCAGCAAGGTTGGTAAGAAACTCCTTAAATAAGTATCAATCTGTGTTACTACTATGCTCTTAGTAGACGATAGAGAAAACCCTAAAGTTGTTAATAAATTGTTAATGAGGATGGGTAAAGATAACGTAAAAGTATGTAGGCTGCAAGCGGCGGACTATATCTTAGGTACTTGTGGTATAGAAGCAAAAGAGATAAATGACCTGTATAGGTCTATTATGGGGTTCGGGCGAACCCGTACTATTGTAGCCCAATTAAGAGACTTACAGGAAGAGTTTGAGAATCCTATGCTTGTTGTATATGGTACTCAATTAAAGCCCTATGTTATTGGTGGAAGGCCAAACGCTAAACAAGTGGCTATGGAAATGGCTCGTATGAAAAAAGTTATACAACAATTCAAAACTACATTCTATCAAAGATTTCCAAAAATCAAATACATGGAAGTTACTACGATGGACGATTTTACAGAGTATCTTGTTGTTAATCACACACAAAAAGATATGTCATTGTCTACTCAATCACCGCACCTACAAAACGCAGTAAAAACTGCCGACCTAGACCCGCGTATAGCAATCCTAACAACAGTAAAGGGTATCACACCCGAAATGGCCGAGGGCTTGTTAAAGGAGTTTGGTAGTATACCAAAAATACTTAGGACTAGAACAACACAAAAAGATATTATGAAGGTAAAAGGAATTGGTAGAAAAAGAGCAAAAGCAATCCTAAGTTTACGAGATAAATATTAGCCTGTGCTTGCAGAAAAATTGTTGCTAGAAGATTTAGTATGTGCTGATGCTCTTTGCATCTTCACACTAATGTTTTTTAGTACAACACTACTAGCGTCAGAATCGTCGTCGCTTGTAGCAGGTTTTCTAGTTATAGTTACCTTAATTTTTCTACCTGCTTTATTCAATCCACTCAACGGAACTTCGGGTAAAATACTTAATGTTTCATTATTTTTACCTGCACCTATTCTTGCAGTATGTGTAACGCTTGCGTTGTTATCTTGATTAGTAACAGTAACGTATAAAAGAGCAGTCTTGTTACCCGCAATACTCGTTGGTGCGTGGGTAGCCTTTGCCTCTATACTGATTCTGTTGCTCAAAACATCTTCCGGTACTACAAAGGTTGTTTCTAAAGAAACTTCTTGAGATGCTACTTTGTAGTCTCCACCCTGCAAACCTTTACCTGCAAAAATATAACCGTCTGCCGTCTTAACTGCCGTTCCGCTTATAGGTGTAATATCTACATCCATACCCTCTATACCACGCATAGATGAAGGAGTTACACTAGGTTTTTGTTGTCCTAAAACAGAAAACTGTGCATCACCGGAAAGATTGTCGTTGTTAAGATTCATTCTACCCTTTATATTTCCGTAAGTATTCTTACTCATCTTACCTACTGTAATGCCGCCACCGAATGATGTACCGTCTCCTGTATCTTCATAACCATCATACTCTGTCTCACTACTAGGGTCATGGTCTGCGTTAGGATATTGTGATGGCGGTACTAATCCTATACCCCAACCCGCGTCCCAATGTGGTGTGGTGCTACTACTACCACCATTATTACCGGACTGTAAACCATCGTTGTCTCCACTTAGAAGGAAACTTAGTAACCTATCAGAAGATAAAGACTCATCTCTTTCTAAAGTTAGTTTTACCGTATCTATACCTTTAGCAGAAGCACCCCATTGTACCGACTGTATAACCATAGTTTCATTGTTCATTTCAAGACCTAAATCAGTAACACCTACATAACTTGCAGGTACATAGGAAAGGTCTCTACATATTTGTATTCTTGGTGCGTACCATTCCTTTCTTTGGTTACGGAATCCACCGCCCATCTCTGTATATGGTCTCATACCTAGAGGGAAAATACTATTTTTGTTTATAGCACCACTACCGTTATCTACGCTACTATCAAGAATATAATAATTAGCATCTACGCTATGTGTAGAATTACCCACACTACTGTTTGTTTTTGATGGGTCGCCACACCTATGACGTAGCAACGCTCGGCAGTATTCTGCGTTGAATGAAAAAATTATTTTGCCCTGTGAGGAATAGTAAGATGCGGGTATATCTATTTCATAATAACCACTATGCTTAACGTCTTTAGACGATGTATTGTTACTAAGTTGAGAACTCTGTAAGGCGTGTGTCAAATTAGTATCAAATCTGTAATCTGCAATATGAACAGTAAACTCTGCTTCATCTATATTTGTACCCGTTTGATTTTTTAAATCTACCCATATTCTTAAAGGGTGTCCTGTGGTGCTTCCAACAAACGGAGTATCATTAGGTATATGAACTATTTGTACCGCGTTAGATATAGAGTTACTACCATACCAATAATAATTGTTATTCCATGTAATGTCTCCCGACCCTGTTTCTTGACTTATACCGTATCTATCTTCTATTGGGTCTACGTCTGTACTCATGTTGCCGTGTAAAGCATTTACCATTCCGGGGAATAAAACACCACCTGTACCCAAGTAAGTCCAATTAGTTACGTTTGCTTCTGTGTCGTCCGTACCTTGTAGTGCTATGTATGGGTCTGAGATATATCCATATCTACCCGTATGTATCATTTTATCTTCTACATCAGTATCTAACATAGGGCTTACTTCCATTCTAAGAGAATTGTTATTGTAGGTGTTGTATTGTTTTCTTGCTACTATCAATGCTTCTTTACTATTTAGTATTTTTGGGTGTTCCACAATCTTCCATCGTGTAGTGTCTGTTAGATTTGTTGCCGGATAATCGACAAAGGATTGGTTGTCGTTATAATAAACTCTTACGTTCGTTATTTGACCGGAAACTTGTGCATCTAGTCTTGATATTAACATATTATTACGGTTAAAAGAAATACCGGAATTGTATTTAGGTCTAATTTCTATTCTATTGTCTCTACCTATAAGATAAGAAAAAGTAGTTGGTAGTGAGTTAGTAGTACCGTGTCCTGTTTTCTTAGTTAAATCTTTTACTATACTACCTAAAGTTTTACCTCTACTGTCTAATACACTACCGTATGAATCGTTGCTACTTGTGTCATTGTAAGTAGTCATCATAGATGTAATAGGTACATTGTTTATATCAAAAACACAACTTACTTTAGCAGAAGGTAGCCAAGAGTCCATAATAGAAGCATTCCAAAGAAATCTCAGTTTATCGTGATTCCAAAAAGTACCGCTATTAGTCGATTCATAAAAACCATTCATGTGCATCATTAATCTTAACATATAAGAAGATTGCACCGTAGCATGAACCTCAAAGTGTTCCGGTGTAGTTTCCTTTGTAGTGTCGGTAGTATAACTAACAGGGAAACCATAATAAAACCATTCTTCGGGTGTTATGTTCATTTGGTCATTTATTGCTTGTTCTTTTTCGTTTATAGTCATGTTAGGAAAAAGTGTAATAGCACCACTATTTATTACCTTAACTTTACCTAGTTGTATAGGTATTTCGTAAGTATCGCCTATACTCCAACTAACATCATTACCACTAACTAAATTACCGCTACCATCATAAGTTGTTTTAACAGTAGATTTACTTACAATTAATGTGTTTTCTTGGTTAGCACCATGTATGTTACCTTCATTTGCTTCGTCTCCTACTCTAAGTATAGTATGTCTAGTTTTAGTGCCGCCACCATTAGGGGTTCTAATTAAAGTCATTCCCGCCCTTACACCACTACTGTAATGAGATTCGGCGGGGGATGAACCACTACTGTTTACTAATTTTATTGCTCTAGTGCCTTCCCAAAAACCTGTAAGGGTAGTACCGGATGACGAATTGCTAGGTACAAGAGCAACGGCAGTAGCACCACTACCACTACTATATTTACTTTCTAATTTATTTTTCCAAGTAAAGTAAAACATAGTATTATCTTCTTCGTTACCATTTCTATTCATAACTGTATTTAATATACCATAACCGGAGTCATCAAACTTTCTAGCATCTTCAACAGTAATACCCACATCACCAAAAATAAATCCATCCGGTGATAGTTGAGCATCAGAAATTAATTTATCTTGGTTTGGATGCTCTAATAAATCGTTATCTGTGTTTTGATAAGTAGCAGTAGCCTGTTCCCAATAATTGTCTATTAGTTTAGGGAAACCATGCCTTGTTGCTACATAATCTCCTAAATCAGTAGAGCCACCCGCAATCTGCCCTGTCTTACCACCGTTAGCATGAGTATTAAGGTTAAAGAAAGGTGCAGAATCTATAACTAAAAATGACCCCGCCTTATCTTCCCAATTTTGATATGTAGATAAGTCTTTATGAGAGCCTGTTATTGGTGCGTAAAATACACCACCTGTATTACCACCGTCTGCCGTACCACCTGTCGTCCAACCCTGTGCTATATCAAAGGTGTTTGTTCCTACATTTTCTATTTGATATAGCCCGTCATGTGCTAGACTGTTGTATATGTAAACATAATCATCGTTAGACAAACCATGACTGTTATCTGTTACTCTTAATGTATTAGTGCTATTTAGGGCTATGGTACAGGATTCTGAGTTAGCGTAGTCTGCGGGCTTAGAAAAAGCACCGCCCGTACAAGGGTCGCTAGTAGAATCGAGATTCCACACCCTTAAGTCATCTCCAACCTTTAACGAAGCAAACTTATCTATGTTCCCTTCTTGGTCTACTTGGTCTACATAGAACAAGTCAAAATCATAATTATCATGTAGTGGGTATTGTAAACCAAAGTTTTTCTTTCTTGTAGACGCATCTGCATTGGCGTTACCGTTGTTTCTCATATCCGACCAAAGAAGCCATATATGTTTGTAGTTATCAGATATAGTCTGTACTTTAACCTTAAAATTATTACTAGAAACTGAATAAGAATTGTTTATGTATTTACACCCTACCATGTAATAATTACTACTAACCTGTACCTTTCCTTGATAAATAAACTTTTCTTGATAGACTTCTGCACCCACCGAAGGAACACTCCATATTTCCGCTACGCCATGTGTAGGTATGGAATTGTAAGTTGCCTGTGGTATTTGTATAACCTTAGTAGAAGAAGTTATTGTCTGATTGCTAAGGTCTTGTGATGTATTTGCCGCCGCTTCTTGTACTACACCAAAATGATATTGAAACCAAAGGCTTTTAGGCAAATCTCTCATCCAACGAGCATGAACACTTCTATTCTTGGTTTTTGTTGCATTTATAGCAGTAGTGTAATGACCATTTGTTTGTCCGGTATCTTTTGACCACTCATACCTTGCCGTACCGTCTAAAAGACCATCTACTGCCTGTGAATTACCAAATTGTGAAACACAAGGAGTTTCCGTTTCTACACTATACAAAACAGGGGTAGCCCCACTTGTGTCAAAGTAATTTCTAAACTTCTTAACACTTACTACCTTGTGTCTCAATTCGTGATGAAAGTATGTTACAGAAGGTACGGCGTGAGCCATGTTTCTTCTGTTCATGTAAAAATAATCGCCTATTTTTAGATTAGGGTTTGCATCAAAAAAGAAATGAAAAATATATGGCCCTGTTGTTGTGGTCGCAGTAGTAAAAACATTATTAGTAAACTGCGTCCAAGAAATTAACGGTATAGGATTATCTACTGTGTTTCCGTCGTCATCCAAATATGATTCTGCCGCACTATTATGTGGTTGTTGCCCTGCATATACTATTTTTGCGGTTTCGGGAACGTATGCTAAATAGGTAGCCGCCCCCGTACTTGTACCATTACCTGTAAATGTTAATTCATTATTACTTTCACTTTCAATTTGTAAACTAGCATCATTATGATTAGATGTGTTAGTTATACTTATTGTATCTCCCGCACCCAAAGTATGACTTCCTTCTGCTAAGATTGCGATAGTTTTGTGGTCTGTTGCGTGTCTTTTTTCTACAAATCCTAAGATAGCAAGACCCTCATAAGAATCTTCTATATCGTTTGGGCCATTTGTAGAATCTTCGTTGTTATACATTTGTATTGGATGACCCGAACCTAACTGTGTTCTTTGTGTAGATGACTCTAAGTAACTGTTAGTGCTTTCAAACCCAACATCGTTACTAAGTAATTTTAATTTGCCTGTTCCTAAATACATAGCGTCTCTAAAACCCTGCGAGTCATAATCCCAATAATTACTATCTTCTCCTGTCTCTGATTCACCTTGTTGTCCTACATCCCATAGAGGAACTTGATTATTTAAAGCATCTAAAGAATCTACTGCCTTCAATATAATTTCCCTAGACCTACCTTTTTGATTTATGTTAAAAGTATCTACTAATCCTCTCCAAATAGGTCTATCAATTCTTTTATCTGTATCACCAAATACCAACAAGTTCCAATCAATAGGTGTAGAAGATACAAATAATCCTCTTAAATTAAGAAGATAATCCGATGCTACATTTCCTCTAGCACCACCCGTCAAACCCGCATCATCGAATATGTTTACTACACAAGTAGATAATCCGTTATTACTTTGTTTTACTTCTAATTTACTTATCTGTGGTTCGTTGCTTGATGTAAAATCATCTGATAAATACCTAACAAGACCTACTCTATCTAACATAAGATATGATACATAACCAAAGTCGCCGTCCGTCTCATCGGACTCTATACTTAATTGATAACCATAAATACCTGCGGCAGTAGTTCCGGCATTCATATCTTCCGGTGTGTTATTTTGTTTTACACCATTTACGTACCAATCATATTTAGTATTCGTGTAATCAAATACGAAATCAACGTCAAGCCAAGAGTTATCGTTTGTATAAGACCAACTGTTACCACTTGTTATAAGACCTTGATTGTCGTATGCTACTGTACCTGTTGAGTCTGTAAATGTCTTTAGGTCTAAAGATTGTGTTATTGCGGCTACGCCTGTGTAGCCTTCGTCGTTGAGTATACCTGCTTGTGCAGTAGGGAATCCTATTTCAAACTTAACTTTAATATCATCCCAAACACCTACACCTTCGGCAATATGACTTCTTACGGCTATTCTTGCGGTAAATATATCGCCATCCAATCTACTGTTTAATGGCCCGTCATATATGATAGCGGGTACATCAGCAAAGTCGTCATCAATATTTTCTCTGACTGTCTGTACGCATAGAAACGGTTGTTTTGAGGGCGAAGTAATTTCTGCAAACAATAAAGACGGTTCGTTAGAAGAAGTCTGTGCTAACTTTTCTCCCATCCAAGAGCCTGTAAGGTGCGCCCTCTGTACGAAGTTACCTGTTGTAGATGTTTTACCTGCATTTTTCGCTTGGTAGTTAGTAGCATCGTATCTTTTCATATCTGACCTACCAAAAGAAGCATCGTTTTCTCCGGTAGGAACTATATATGAACCGTCGCTATTATGTCCGTTGATAAATCTTTGGTAGAAATCACTACCATATGTAGAATCATTATTGAACTTATATCTGTTTGCTACGTGTCCGTCGGGATATTGTAACTGTACTCTTCCCGTCCACGAAGCATCTCCAAGTCTTGTATCATCAAATGTAAGCCACTCAAATATACCGTCGTTTTGTAACATATTATTTGCAGTCGTCGATACTTTATTACCTGCGTTGCTATCTTGCTCTCTTTCTTCGGCAGACCATCTGTAACGAGGATTTAGAAACGCCTCGCCGTTTAGAGGATTACCAAAATGACTGCTAAGATGAGTATACGTTGTTGTATCAGAAGGCTTGGCCGTAAAATCACCTATTGCTCTAGCCCCATTAAAATCGTCGTAGTAGCCCGCAAGCCACACTTGATATTTCTTTGTTACACTTCTTACCATTCACTCACCTAGCCGAGAGACATAGATGTTGTTGAACCCAACACAATATTCGCTCTACTCTCTATTTCTTGTATTATTTGGTCTGCTACTTCGGGTACAGTCATACCGTTAAAGTTGTTTGTCATTATGACTTCTGTATTACTAATTAGATTTTCTACTCCTTGTTGCCTAACCTGTTTAATCAAATCTCCTGTTAGTGCAGAAGAACTAAAACCAAAGAATAACTCTTCTCTAGCATTATCAAACTCTATTAAACTATCAACTGCCGTACCTGTAACGTCGGCTATACCTTCAATAACATCAGTAGCCATTTCTCCTGTGCTTCGTACGGTTCTTTCTGCAAACCTATCTATTTCTTCTAAACTATCTACACTATGTGTTTTGAATATGTCTATAATACGTTTATTTTTATCCTCTAAAGCGTCTAATGCCTTTTTTGCACGTACAGTAGCGGGGTCGGTTTCGGGGTTACCCATTATAGGGTTTCCATCTGCGTCATAACTGACTATTGTTGTTGCGGCTCTCAAAGCGGCTTCGTCATACTCTTGTTGTAATCTCTCTCTTTCTTCAAATATCGCCCTAGTAGAGTTTAGAGCAAGTAACTCTATTGCCTGTGCTTCTTCTAATTCGCTGATACGTTGTTTGGCCGCATCACTTTGCCCTTTAGCAAATAATGAAGTAGCACCTTCTAAATCATCAACGAGTTTTCTCTGCTCTGCTAACTCATCGTTTATCTCTTGTAAACTAAACTCGTCAACTATGTCCTGTACGGTCTCAACACTTACCGACATAGATTCTTGCATATAGTTTGCCTCATCACCGACATTAGTAAACATATCCGCCAAGAAACCTGCGGCTATCCAAGCCAAACCTAATGGCCCAAGTAATGTAATCATAGAAGCAGTTAGTCCTGTTATACCTACTCTAGCAAGTGCGGCAGACGCGGCTATATTATAGTTAGCAAGTATATTTAGATTTTTAGCACCTGTATTAGCATTAGTGGCGGCGGTGTTAGCCAACTTAGCCATAGTTTCTGCTATTTGTGCAGTAGTGCTATGCAACAACTTAACTATCTGTATACCCATAGCAAATGTATTTAGTATCATACCTATACGCATAGACTTTTGGCTTTTACCAAACATTAAATACGCAGTTCCTAAACCACCCAAAGCCATAGTAGCAGAGTTTATTGCTGAATTATTTAGTTGTTGTTCCATTCTTTCTCGTCTCATTACTTCTATTCTACCTGCCTCTAAGGTAGCAGTATGTCCTTTGATAAGCCTATTGTTATTTTTTATAGCGTCGGCATAATGTTCTTCCATTTGTGTAGTTTGCATAAGCCTTTGGTTCAAATCTTCGTATCTCTGTATCTTGGCCTCTAATGCTATTATTTCTTCATTAGTAGTAGGAATTACTTGACCCCTAATAACTCCCGCTTGTTCAGTCATAGAATCTGAGATTGCATTTGAAGTAGTGAGATGGAACATATCTTCTCCCTGCATAGCACGTCTAACGTGTCTAAGAGTTTCAGTAGCAATTCTTAAGTTAACAATTGCTATGTAAGAACTAACCATAGGTGCTACCATAGTTCTAAATATTTCTGCTATTCTAAACACACCACCTAATTGTGGTATTGCGGTAATAATATCTAACATACCTTGATGAAATACTGCTTGCATTTTTGCCGAGTCTGTATATGCGGGCATCAATTGGTCTGCTAATGCACCTTTAACACTCTTCAATCTTGCTTCCATTTCTTCAAGTTGATATAGATTAGTGTCTTGTAATCTATTAATTTCTTCTTGTGCAGGGAATAATTCTTGTAAAGCATCTGCTTCTAAATCTCTCATACGGTCTACGCCTTCAAGAAGTTTAATAAGACGAGTATAATGTAGATTACCTGCTATGGTTTGTGCTAACGCAGATTTTTCTGCACCTTCCATACTTTGATACTCTACTGATAAATCTTGTAATATCTCAGATAATGGTCTCATAGCACCTGTGTTTTGGTCTATAACGGCGACACCTAATCTTTCTACTTCTCTTCTAGCACCATTAGTATCAGCACCAAGACGAGCATAAATAGTCCTTAACGCCCTACCACCCTTACCCTGTTCTTCACCCGCCTCAATGAGAACGGCAGACATAGCGGCCATAGCCGCAATACTCTCACCTGTAAGGTGGGCTTGAGAAGCAAACTGATTCATAACGAAAGTTATCTGTTCCATAGTTGCGGCAGAAGTATTTTCAATCGTGTTAAGTTGGTCTAAAATACGCATTGTATTTTCCCTAATTTTATTATTTCTTTCTACGGCACTTGTGTTTTCATCTGTACCTTCCGTCATAAACTTAGTTTGTTGATTTAGGTTAACCATTCTTTGCATAGCCGCTTCGGTGTCCATACCGGATATAAGACCGAAGGCCATACCCATTTGAGTACCCGTAGCAGTAGAACCTGCACCTAAAACTCCGGCCAACTGAGCCATTTTAGCGGCGGCCTCAAAAGACTCATCTGCGGCAAAACCAAAGGAATGCCCTATTTCTATTATCTCTTTATTTAAAACTGCTAAATCTTCACCCTCGCTTACGAACTTTTCAAACTGACGTTGTGCTTCTCCTATTTCTCTACCAATAGGCATAACGTCATCCATAAGATTAGTAAAGTGTATACCTAACTCACCAACGGCTTCTTGCACACCAACTAACGCATCTAAATACAATGCTTCTATAATAGTAGCGGACGCTTTTGTATCTTTAATTAACTTGTCTGCTTGCATCGTACCTACGATGTCGAAGAATATTCTTGAAGCACCTGCACGAAGCACTAGCATAGCGACGGCCATGCTTATAAAAAGAAACGGAGTAAAGTAAGTTATTAGACCTATTTCTGCTATCATTTATCTTCACCGCTACTCTTTGGGTCGCCCACTATTTCGACCCCGCTTTCTCTCAACGACTCAAATAAATCGGTATTGTTTGATAATAGTTTGCGTTGTTTACGCCTTTGGTTGCGTCTAGCAACCATACTTTTACCGTCGTCTTTCTTTGCTTTATCAGTTGCTTCTGATATTTTATCATTGATATTTGCGGCCACGATAAGGTCTAACTCCATTAGGTGTCTACCACCCTCTACCGAATACTTGAGCCACAAATCAGACGGTAATGTTCCTTTGAAGGCCATGCAGAGGCTCGGTGCAACCATCAGGAACTCTGAAAAGGTACAACACCATCTTGGTCGTCGCCCCTAACAAATTGTAATATACGATTTAACTCTTCAAAAGTTAGTAAATTGTAATCTATATTTTCATCTAAAATACATGGTGGAATCCATGCTTCCATTTGTGCTTCTACTCCACCACCCATTTCATCTAACATTTCAGCAAACTCTTGTTGTTGTTCATCAGTCCACTCGGTAGGGTCGCCCGCGTGTTGCATTTTACGGAATACTTTTCCTTGAATGTTAGTAATTTTCAGTCTTTCCATACCGGAAGCCTGTCTTACCCATATCTTTGTTCCATCGTCTAACTCTATTTCTTTCTTCATAACAGGCATCTGTTTCACTTCACTACGTGCTACTGCACTCTAGTTAAGCATGAGTTATAGGCTTATTTAAAGAATTACTCTTCTTCATCTATTTTCTCAACAACTTTTGGTATTTCCTTTGGTACTACCTTCTTTACAGTTGCTACCTTCATTGGAAATCTTTTGACATACCTAGCAATTTTATGCTCGCTCATGCCTAAAAGTAAACCCATATACTTTTCCGGTATATCTCTTTCAAGAGACTCTATGTAATCTTTCATTCAATCACAACCAAGTTAGTGCGGAGTCGCCTAAGCCACCGCCCTCAATCTTAATATCCATGACTGCTTCTGCGGTATCATCATATAGTGCTACGAAACCAACACTCATTGTTTGTGTGTCTCTTCCGCTTACAGATGCTTCCGGTGCTTCAAATCTAATATTGTAAAAATTAATTTCCATTAGGTTAGCAGAAGCAGTACCCGCTTCTTCTCTAAATTGTAGTTGTAAAGCATCGTTTCCGCCACCCGGATTGTATTGTACGCCATCCTCTGCAATCAAACCGTTGTAAGTAGGTTCTGCTACGCTTGTAGTGTGAATAACTTGGTTGAACTCAATAGTACCTGTTACCTCTCTCCTTTGTGAAGGTGGTATGCGTACATAGGTTGAGTTTCCTAGCCCGTAAGCGTTGTCGGTGTCTCTGTTCATGTTTACTTCAAAAGAAACAGACTTAACTACACCTGTGGAAAAAGTACCATTGTTATTAAACTTAACGTGTCCGTTAGCGAAATATAGTGCTTCTAGTGCGTCTCCACTAAATGAAAGAGTACCTGCGGTATTTACTAGGGCCGCTACTGCACTTTCTCTGCATCCTACCCAATCAGCAGACAGAGTTACATATTCACCAACGCTTGCAGACATAGATAGCCTGTTACCCGCCATACCTGTGTATGTGTGTTCCTTTGCTTCTCTACCTACACGAATTGTAAATGAATCGTATGGGAAACTACCTGCCTGTGCTTCTGTTCCGGCAGCAGGTTCTTCAAAAGAGTGTACGTCGCCGCTTTCCGAATATTTTGGGAAAAAGGCTAGTAGTGTAGTAGCCAAAAATGTATCTAGTTGAACGGCCATATTATATCCACCCTCTGAGTATTCTCCGCCTGTAACGGATTTAGCAGATGAGTAATGACTCATATCTTGTCTTGTTAGCAAATCTTGTCTTGTTGCGAATGACTCGTCATCAACTTCACCAAAGATAACTGTATTTGCTGAAGTATTTTCTACGCCATAAGCATCCTCTATTTCAAGAGAAATATATCTATTTAGTATCTCATTAACCATAGTAGCACCTCTATGTGGTTCTTCAACGATACTAATGACTTATTAACATTATCATCGGTGTCGCATATCTATTCTACGCATATACGTCATAGTAAGCGTGTGTACGCATACTGTTTCGTCATCGTCCATCTTAGAATCTAACTGTGCGTCGTAGGCTATAATACTGTCTGTTGTTCCGTTTACCCCGGTTTTAGTATACAATTCATCAAAGATTTCTCCTAAAATATTTAGTCCATGACGATATGCGTTCTCATAGTTTGTTCCTTTTACGGTAATAAAAACTTTTACATCATACTCTTGTGATATTTTAGCACCACCTAAAGAATCAAAGGTAGGTGAACCTAACTCTTCTACCAAAACGTGTATTGTTGGTGTTATTAACCTATTTAACATTTGTGATGATATATCATAACCATAAACAATAGACGCATCAGAAACCTGTGTTTTTAAGTATGGTCTAGTGCTATTTTTTATTTGTGCTACTATCGCTAGACCCATACGTGCAAGAGTGTCTTGAGCAAAGTCTGATAGTAATAATTCTTCGGGGCTAAAAGCACCGAACTTAGAATGGTAAATAGAAGCCCATTTAACGCTTCCACTTGTGTTGCCCCACACTACCCCTGCCGAGGACGAAGAAGCGGCCGTAACGCTCTTATAGACGGCAGAACCGTCATCATCGTTAATAATCTCATGTGTGTATAATCTAGCGTCGCTACCATCAAGGGTAAGACGTAAAATTAAGGTTGTGGGGTTATCCTCTGCTTTCGCAAGGTCTAAATCTGTAATAGTAACTGTGCTTGTACCTACCAACTTGATAGAAGTATTACTTCCTGTTGATTGAACCTCTACTTTTTTTGTACCGTCATCTATCTTCATAAGAACTGTACCATCATCGGGTGCGGTTGTATACTCTAATACTGCTACTAAAGTGTTAGCCGTTCCTGTTGGTGCTACTGTGTATACGCCATTAGTAATTACCCAATTACCACCGGATGCTGAACCACCACCGCTAGAAGCCGTAAAGTCTGCGTTGAAACTACCGTCTAAAGATGTAGGGTCATCACCTATCATTCGACTAGACCAATACTGTGTTTTTGTTGCTATCGCCATTTTATCGCCCCTTTAATTTCCTTATTATACTACTTGCACCAAGCCTTTTAGTACCACCAAATGGGCTTCGTGTCATTTTAAATGACCCCATACCTTGTATTTCTAATAGATTAGCACCCCTACTACCCTTAACACCCGTAGGACTACCACCGTCAAACGAACCCGCAGTAAAGGATGTAAATTGATTTGGTTGTTTATCACTTGTTTTTTCTACCACATCTAATGAATCTGCTATTGTATCGTAGAAATCACCTGCGGCTTTTTTGCCGGGGCTTAATTTACCTTTAAACTGTCTAGGCATATTCTTAATTTGGTTTTTAGTATCTTTTGCCGCGTTACGTGTTGCGGATTCCATAAACCCCTTCATGCCTTCTTTTATCTGTTCTCTTATTTCTTTGTTGATAATTTCGTAGGCCGCAGAATCGAAATAAAAGTCAAACTTCATTGGCCCTTGCGGTTTTTTATTGCGTCTAGCCATATTCTTCCTTTTACGCAACTGCTCTCCCTTTGGGCCATTTTTTACTCTTATTTTTTGTGCAAGTTTATCCATTTCTTGTTGCCCTTCGTCTAACGAAGTTTTAGCATTTGCTTTGAAAGTCTCTATTGCATTTGTTTCGGGAAAACCCGGATGTGTGTAGGGTACTCTAACATAACCATATTTAGCCATCGTTTCACCTAATCCACACTACCCAAGTGAGCCAATCTCTTTAGATTAAACTCACCGCGTTCTCTTAGTGTAGTCCCACGCATAGAGCCTTCTGCACCTGTGGTTTGGAAAGTACCTTCATCTTCCATATAGTAAGCCGCCGCTAAATCAGCACATATTTCTCTTAATACGTGAGCCATCTCACCTTGTTGAACTGTAACACCGGAAGCGTGGTCTGCGGAAACTCCACTAACACCTGTTAATATATTAGCATTACTAGCATCCTTACCCGTCCATACGAATGAATCACCATCTATATTACCATTACCTGTTGTAGAAAAGGATGAAGCACTTGTTAAAGTCATAGTAGTATCACCCGCACTTACCGCACCGTTAGCAGTAGTGTCTGCTATGGATTTACTAGGAACGTCTCTACCATAGTCTCTAAATGTTTGGTCTATATCTATACTTGCCCTACGAATACCGGAGTTAAGTCGAGAAGATGCTTGCGTCCTTTGTGCTGAGTTAAGACCTAATCTTGAGCCAACATCACTTGTAGTACAATAGTAAACCATTCGATAACACCGCCGTAAATCCTATAAACATAATGTAAAGCATACGCTTCTGTAATTTGTGGTAGGCCTTGAGTGTCTTTTCAAGGTTTGTGAGAGTATTAGTAACACTTCTGCACCATTCATACCACTCTTCTTGATTCATAATATCACATCTGCGTAGAAATACCCATAGCACCTGCTACAATTGCTATTAGGGTAAAAATAATCTTTTGCATATTAGCCATGTAAGTACCAATCAAACCATTAGTAATTTCTAATTCCGTAGCAACCTTTGTAAGACCTGTTTTCATGTCTATCTGCGATTGTACCAACTGTTCGATAAGACGCTCATGCCTTTCGGCCATGTTTTCTAGGTTATCTAACCTTAGACTAATTACATCTTTTTCCGTCAATTACTGCCCTTCCTTGTATGCCTCTAATCGGGCAACAAGGTCTGCTTTCTTTCCGCTAACAGAAAGACCTGCTTCCTTGAGCATAACCTTTAGTTCTGCGACATTGTGTGAGTCAAGAGTCTTTTCAATCTTCTCGACTTCTTCCTTTGCCTCGGCTACCTTTTCCTTAACTTCTCCCATAGAATCAATAACCTCATCTAAAGTTATCTTTCCGTCTGCATTCAATTCCTTGTATTTCTTCATACCCCATGCTAGTATACCCAACAATGCGGCTATCGCAATAAGTACAACCTCTATGTCATCTAAAAGAGATGACGAATCCAAAGGTATACAGTCTATTGTTTCGTTAAGTGCATTTATGCAAGTCTCTGTTGTTGTGTTATTTCCACTCATTTTATTCACGCTCATATATTATTTGTGTTACTGCTGAGAATGGAATGACACTAAAAGGTTTTGTAGCCCCAACCCGATAAACCTTGTAGCCATGAAGTGTCTCTTCAATGTTTACATTGGTATATGATTTTTCCGGCGGATTATATACAATTTTACCTTTGCGTATCACTCTGTCCTTATCAGACACAGACTAAGGTAAACATACCCCATACTTAAAGAGTTAGTTTAAAATACCACTTTGTTTCAACTGTTCTATAATATCTCTAAAGTATTCGTAATCGGTAAACGTGCATATTGCTTCTTCGTGGGTATCTCCTACACTATAATTAGCAAAGACTTCCGGCGAAACATAAACGTGATACCCCTCTCTTTCTCCAACTATATTATCTTGTACTTCTACATACAATTCAAATGGTGCTTCTTTATGTACTACTTCACCTACAACTGTTCTACAAGTTATAGTGCCGTCTCTTTCATATTGGTCTATTGACGGAGTACCTGTGGAAGCCAACAATAAACCTAAAATTAATACACCTAGCAATACGCCTTCTCCGCCATCACGCATGATAATACGTCGGAGTAGTGTCGTATAGATATATCTAAGCGTCTACTGCGTCAGTAAAACCTGCTTGTGTTTTCATGTTAAGATAACATTGTTTTAGTAGGTTATGTTGGTCTGCCTCATCTGTTACGTCTAATGGGAATCGGTAATTAAATCCGGTAATCGCTGATTTTCCTTCTGTGTATTTGGTAGCATCCATATAGATTAAACCACCATAGGTTACTGTAAAGGACTTAGTACCATCTTCTGCGACTTCTTTATCCATTCTGAAATCTCTAATTACTACGTGTGCTTCTGCACAACTCAATCCGAATCCTGTTTCTATCGCAACTGTCAACGCCATATTAACACCACAACATAAGAGTTTAATAAAGATTTTTAATATTACAACCAAGTAGGTGCGGTCGGGAAGTTATCTGCCGCGTCATTTGCTTCTGTGTAGTTGCTTGGTAAATCTCTAAGAGCCTGTCTGTATGTGGTTATTTCTGTTTGTCGTGCTTCTGTTAATGTATTGTATCTATCTACTAACATCCATAAATCAGCCTGTGTTAGATAAGCGTCTCGATATGCTCTAACGAGTTCCCAAGATACATCAATATTTTCTATTGTTACGTTACCGTCAACATCAAAAATACGCTTTTTTCTTTCTGCTTCTATATTTCCTAAACCCATCTTAATCAACTCTGTTCTAACCACATCTTCGGTAGGTTTTGTCTGTAAGTGCTTGTAAAGTTACCTTGACTTAAACTGCTTGGTGCGGCAGCATTACTAACATAAAACAAAACATTACAGAACGGTATGTCTTGGTCGCCCATCACTAACGGCTCCATAGCAATCTCATAACCGGAGAAATCACACGTTCCACTTGCGTCGGGGTGTGTTCTCCATGATACCCAATACTTTGTATTTGCACTTAGTGTTATACTTAATCCTGTGGTAGTTGCTACACCGCTTGATGTTCCATCAATCTCTATTTCATTACCAAGTCTTGTCTTAGGCAAACCATTACTGTCCTCTTCCCAAATACAAATACCTGCACTTGCACCTGTTACACCGGAGTTAAAAGTACAACTTGCTTTTGTAAACTCGCCGCCCGCACCGGAATAAAATGGTTGGAAGATAAGGAATTGATTTTGTGAAAAGTTCTTGGCTACTTGACCCATGTGTGGCCCTTGTGATAAATGTAATTTATCTGCGGCAGATTTGTATTTGCTTTTCATAGTAGCAAGTCTTGTTGTGTCTCCACCAACTGCTGAACCATTGTTTGTAAAACCATTAGGGAAATCAACGACACCGGATGAGTCGCCCGTCATCCATACAGGGCTTCCATCACCGGAACTTATTGATAATTGGTCATGTCCTGTCGCAGAAGAAACATCGGCGTTACCAATAACGACGTTGTTATTACCTGTTGTAACATTGTTACCGCCTTGATTACCGATGAATATATTTCTACTACCTTCGGTTACTGCATCACCGCTAAACCAACCTATACTGATGTTATTAGCACCACTTGTTAATGAGTTCAACGCCGATGTACCTAGACCCGTATTGTAATCTCCCGATGTACTGCTTCCATAACCCGCCTGTTTACCAACGAATACGTTACCTGCACCATCATGGTTGTCGTAACCTGCTTCCGTTCCTATGAAAGTGTTGTTACTTCCCGTAGTATCTGTACCTGCTTGATAACCTATCATTACGTTTTCTGAGCCGTCTGTTAAATCATAACCTGCTTGCGCCCCGATTAATACCTGCCTGTTACCTGTCGTGATACTGTAACCTGCTTGATGGCCTATCCCTATCACATCATCAGCATGAGCCAAGTTACTTAATGCGTGAACTCCTATACCGATATTATGGTCATCTGCTACCGGGCCGTCGAGAGCATACATTCCTATTGCTACATTCCCATCTCCACCATCAACTGCACCACCAAATGCCCCATATCCAATGGCCGTATTTTCACTTTCAGTATCAAATCCGTCTCCGGCTAATGCACCAACAAAAGTGTTATAAGTTCCCGTAGTTAATGCGTAGGCAGCGTTGCATCCTATTGCGGTGTTAGCACCGCCTGTTGTTACTGCCGTACCTGCTTGACTACCAACAAGAGTGTTTTGGTCTGCGTCAGTATTCGCTGAACCTGCCGCATAGCCTATCGCTACGTTCTTGAAACCTTCTGTGTTTGCCGTTAAAGTATTGTACCCTATCGCCACGTTCTTTGTTCCATTAGTGCCGTTCAATGCGTCTAATGCTCCTATTCCTACCGCTACGTTGTAATCTTGTGTGTTAGTTGGTGCAACACCTAAGAATAAAGAGTATGTTGAAGTCTTACCATCGGATAAGCCATCGATTGCAGATGCACCACCGCTAGTAACATAACCATAACTTTCGATTTTATCTGCAATAGCAGATGAGGACATTATCTTAAAATCTGAATCAGTAAACTCTCCCGCTACTTGTATATCATCAAAAGAATGGCCGCCAAGTGTAATAGAACCCGTAGTAGTAAAACCATTTGCAGTAATTACTCCGGTTGTTGTGTCATTAGCGTTATTCTTTAGGAAAGCATCATCAACACTAAACTCTGTACCGCTTAATGTTAGGTTAGTACCTGCCGTATA
>TARA_R100000655_G_scaffold7883_5_pt1 | contig 36307 bp, 24 predicted proteins | sample TARA_R100000655 | Tara Oceans TARA_R100000655 (sample SAMEA2622497) | marine metagenome | biome: marine biome (ENVO:00000447); feature: deep chlorophyll maximum layer (ENVO:xxxxxxxx); material: "saline water (ENVO:00002010), including plankton (ENVO:xxxxxxxx)" | depth 90 m
CAAAAAAAGTGGCAAAACCACAAGTAGAAGAAACGTTTGAAGAAACGTTTGAAGAAGTAGCGGTAGAAACACCGCCGGTTGTAGAACAACCAAAAGCAAGAGAAAGAAAAAAACCATCTAACGAATGGGAAATAAGAGATAGATTATATTTATTAAAGGGTGGTAAAAAACCGCTTTCAAGATCAATAAAATCAGCTAGTATATATTATTTTGACGAGGAAAAAGGTTACGAAAGAGAACTTAAATATTGTCAAAATCAAAAAACTCCTTTTGTAGATGAAATGAAAGGTGATCAAAGATTAGAACATATTATCTTTAGATCTGGGCAATTATTTGTACCAAAAGAAAAAACAACATTACAAAAACTTTTATCATTATATCATCCTCATAGAGATAAATTATATGAAGAATATATGCCAGCAGCAATAGCAGCTGATGAGATAGATGTGCTAGAAATGCAAGTTGACGCCTTAATGGCAGCTAGAAATATCGATATTGATATGGCAGAGGCTATTATGCGTGTAGAGGTTGGTTCTAAGGTATCAGATTTAAGTTCTAAGGAACTTAGAAGAGATTTATTAGTATTTGCGCGTAATAATCCTAAACTATTCTTAGAACTCGCGGATGATGAAAACGTAATGCTAAGAAATTTTGGTATTAAAGCTGTAGAAAGTGGAATATTAAGATTGTCTTCTGATCAAAGAAATTTCTTATGGGGTTCTAATGGTAGAAAAATAATGGTTATACCATTTGACGAGCATCCATATACTGCTTTAGCACATTGGTTTAAAACTGATGAAGGTATGGAGATATACTCAAATATAGAAAAAAGATTAAATCAATAATCAATTAATATGGTTGCCCTTCGGGGCGACCATTTATTAAAAATCAAATTATATGAAAAAATCAAAAGGATTAGGCGATACAATAGAAAAAATAACACAAGCGACTGGTATAAAAAAAGTTGTAGACACCGTTAGTAAAGCTACTGGGAAGGATTGCGGTTGCGGGAAACGCAAAGAAAGTCTAAACAAATTATTTCCTTATAATCCAAAAGGGCAATGGCTAAGTCAAAGGTTTAAATAAAAAAATAAAATGGTTAATATAGATACGGTATATCAAAGAGTTTTAGCTTTAGCTAATAAAGAGCAAAGGGGTTATATAACACCTCTAGAGTTTAATCTTTTAGCTAACCAAGCACAGCTAGACGTTTTTGAGCAATATTTTTACGATAGAAATCAAACAACTAGAGTTCCTGGTAATGGTACTCATTTTTCAGATGTAGACAGCATGTTGGATGAAAAAATATCTATATTTGAAGTTGAAGTTAATTCTTCAAATGGGATTTTACCAGTTAATCTTTATCGATTAGGATCTATAATGACAAGTCCTTCTCAGGGCGTAACAGTAGAAGCAAAAAACGTTAACATAAGAGATTGGTCTAATATTAGCAATTCACCTTTATTACAACCAACAGATAATAGACCTGTTTATATAAGAAGAAACAACACAGTTGAAGTGTTTGGAACTGATAATGTTAATATAGCTCTTGGAGCTAATACCGCTGTTATTAATTATATAGCACAACCAAACAGAGTTGAATGGGGATATGATGTAGTTGGAGAGAAAGCGTTATATAATGGTTCTCCAAATAAAACAACTCACTTTCAACATCATCCATCTGAAGAAACCACTCTAGTTATAAAGATATTAGAATTAGCGGGTGTTATAATACAAGATCCAGGTGTTATACAATATGCTGATCAAGAGCAAACAAAGAAAATACAACAAGAAAAATCATAATAAATGGGATTAATAAAGCAAACGCAACAACAGTATTATGGAGGAACCAAGTCATTTACTGGTGATGGTGTAACAAATATATTTACTATATCAACAACAGTAACTCAATTCCCAACAACTTTTAGCGCAACGGGTGTAGAGAATCCAAATGTAAATGTTTATATAAATGGAGTTTTATATGCACAATCTTTTTTAGACGCAGGTGGTATACAAACAGTTAACTATGATTTTAATTATACAGTTACAGATGGCTGGCATGTTAACTTTCTTATAACAACACCTGCTGTTGGTGAAAATATAAAAGTAGTAGTAGACACGAGTCAATACCAAAACCCGGCTACAAATATAGTAGAGGACGTTGTGCCTTATCAATTTACTACACTTAAAGATATTATCAATAATTTTATAATAGCATATACTGGTGAAGATAAAATAATATCTAAAGCAAATAGAACTGACATACAGTTTCATGCCATGAGAGCACTGCAAGAATTATCATTCGATACTTTTAAATCGACTAAAGCCCAGGAAATAGAAATACCTCCATCTTTAAAAATGATACTTCCACATGACTATGTTAACTATGTAAAACTAACATGGAAAGATTCTGCTGGTATTGAAAAAGTAATATACCCTTCTATAGTATCATCTGATCCAAAAGCTATAAAACAAAATAGTGATGGTACGTATGATTTTGATATTAATGGAGACGGTATAAACGACACGCCAAACCTAATAAGTCCAGATGATTCAGATACATGGCAAAGTTATAATTCCGCAACGGTAGTTCAAAATAACATTTCTAGCTATGAAGATGACACTTATTGGCCTTTAGATGGTAGTAGATATGGTATAAACCCACAACAAGCGCAATCTAATGGTGCTTTTTACATAAACGATACCGAAGGTTATATACATTTTAGTTCAAATATGGCAGGACTAACTGTAACGCTTAAATATATAAGCGATAGTCTTGGTACAGATGAAGAGATGCAAGTACATAAACTAGCTGAAGAAGCTATGTATAAACATATTATGTATGCGTTACTTTCAACAAGAATGAATATACCGGAGTACGTAATACAAAGATATAAAAAAGAAAGGTTTGCTGAAACAAGAAAAGCAAAACTAAGACTATCAAATATCAAACTAGAAGAAATCACTCAAATTTTAAGAGGTAAATCCAAATTTATAAAACACTAGAATATGCCTGAAATGAAACACAACTTTCAGAGAGGTCGAATGAATAAAGACCTTGACGAGAGACTAGTACCAGATGGTGAGTATAGAGACGCGTTGAATATTGAGGTGTCTACCTCGAATGACTCTAATCTTGGAACTGTACAAACCCTTAAAGGTAATTTATTTCTTCCAGGTCAATTACAAAGTGGTACCTGTATTGGTTCTATAGCTAACGATAGAGTTAATAAATTATACTTCATGGTTGCTGGTGATACTAGAGATGTTATAGTTGAATATGACTATGATACAGAAACATTTTTACCGGTATGCGTTGATAATCATGCGCAACAAGGTGTTAGAGCGTTAAACTTTAATTCTGACTTTTTAATTACAGGTATTAATATTATTGAAGATTTATTATTTTGGACGGACAACAACTCTGAGCCTAAAAGAATAAACATAACAAGAGGAAAAGCGGGTAGTTCTAACTGGACTACCCATACTAGTTTAATGGTAACTGATACTTCGGTTAACGCGGCTCCCAACGCGCTCGTTAACACAGGTAAACCCATAGAAGAACAACATTTAACGGTTATAAAAAAAGGACCGCCAGCTGCCCCGGTTTTAGAGATGATCGATACTTCGTTTGGTGATGAAGATGGCGATGGAGATGTTGGTGGTGACGAGTTAAATAGAGAGTGTACTGTTGGGATGGGTGGAACTATGGATCAGTTTGTAGATATAAATACTGGTCAAATTGCTGCTGGTAGTCAAATAGTGATAAGTGTAGTTGGTGATTTAGACGGGGATACCGGTTATCAAGCTGGTACTGATTTTGTGGCTGGAGATTACATAATTGTCTACGCTTGGGACGACACTTCTGTTAAGGTTAGGTTAAAAGTTGTTAGTGGCGGTTCTATTGGTTATACTTGTAAAATATTATCTGGGGACATAGAGATAACAGATTACGAAAGATTAATGGTAAAACTCGAGCAAAAAGATCCTCTTTTTCAGTTTAAATTTGTAAGATTTGCTTGTAGATATAAATATGAAGACGGGGAATACTCAGCGTTTTCACCTTTTACCCAGCCAGCCTTTTTACCTGGAAAATTTAACTATGTACCAAAGGAGGGCTATAATCTTGGTATGTTTAATAATTTAAGAAAACTAGCTATAAGAGATTTTGTACATGATAGACAAATAACCGATGATGTTGTTGCTATTGACATTTTGTATAAAGAATCAAATTCTCCTAATATTTACTCTGTAAAAACTATAAAAAAAAGAGACTATAACCAAAACAAATGGGACGAGTGGAATGGTATATCTAGCACTGAACTTTTAAACCCAGCTAATGCATCGTACTGGAACAACACTAAAGGTAGGGTTAAAGGATATATGCCTATATTAACAGAGTTAATACACGCTGTTCTACCTGCAAACCAACTGCTTAGACCTTGGGATAATGTTCCTAGAAAAGCTCTAGCTCAAGAGGTGATAGGAAATAGATTGGTTTATGGTAACTATTTACAAAATTATAATTTTCAAAATTCTAATAATAGTCATATAAAAGTAGATATACAAACAACCCTACATAGCGCTACCGTTGGTGATCAATTTCCTCAAGAATTACCCGTTGGTTTATTGGACCACATGGAGTATAATCCTGCTAAATCCATTAAATCACTTAGAACTTATCAAGTAGGTGTTGTTTATTTAGATGAATATGGAAGAGAAACGCCTGTTTTTTCTGAAGACAAGCAGGGCACTAGTAATGCAAGTAATGTAACAACTCAATCTTCTATATATATAGAAAAGGTTAAAGCGCCTAAAAGAAACGCCTTGCAGGTAACAATGAGAAACAACCCGCCAAGTTGGGCTACCCACATGAAGTTTTTTATTAAAGAAACATCTAACGAGTATTACAATTTATGTATGGACCGTTGGTATGACGCTGAAGATGGTAATATTTGGCTATCATTTCCAAGTGCTGACAGAAATAAAGTAGATGAAGAAACTTTTTTGATACTTAAAAAAGAACATGATAATAGTGAGTTTGTTCACGAGCCTGGTAGGTATAAAATTATAGCTATAGAAAACGAAGCGCCTAGATTTATTAAACTACAAAATATTTCCATGGGTTCTATTGTTGATTTCTATGACAACTCTGATCCAGCAAATGCTTTTTGGCAATTAGGACCAAACGCAAATGGTTTTCCAGGATCTTCAAGTAGTAGTTTACACTCTTTTCAAGTTAACGTGCATAAAACAGCGTTTGAAGCAGCTGGTTGGAAAGAAAGTTTGATAAATCAAGATATATCTCAATGTTTTTTTAGAATGGTTGGAGCAGGTGTTGGTACTAGTAAATGGTACAGAGTAAAACAAATTACTTGGGACGGTGGAGATGGAACATATGTTATAAAATCCGGAAAACAGTTTGGTGGAGATATGGAGTTTACATCTGCAGATGGTACATATCTCAATAGATTAACAAATTTGGAGTTACAAGTAATGAAAAAAATACCTGAAGACAGAGCAGAGTTTGACGGTAGATTTTTCGTAAAAATATTAAAAGATGGAACGTTAATAAATAGACTTGGTATTAGTTCTACGGTACAAGATAATTTAGTTGTAACCGCTAGTATGAGAGTTCAGTATATATCTCCATTTGCAGAACATCAACCTAGTGGAGGTTGGCATGGCTACGGCACTGAACAGTATAAAATATCTATTGACTCTGGTAGTGGTAGTCACGAATTTCACCCACCTGGTTATGACGGTGGTGATGGCCAAAAATTTTGGAAAATGGCTGGAGATGACGAAGACTCAGCTTCTACTAGTGCTTCTTCTGGTTGGTTTATAGATAAAGTTGAGGCTTTTAGACCGTTAAAAGGATCAGTCAAGCATTTTATTGGGTTTGCTAATGAGGATAAAGTTAAATGGACCGCTGCTCAAAGCTCTGATAGTGTTAACTGGCAGTATGATTGGGGTAATCCTATAAAAAAATTATTACAAGCAACTGGTATTGGTACATACGGATATGGTAGTGGTAATTATTTAGACATGGGTATAAAAGGACCTCCTTCATCACTAACGTCGCAACACGACGTTTCTAAAAGTCACGGTATTAATAAAGACATTGGTTTGATACATCTTTCTTATGCTGGTTTAAATACGTCTGAGAGTGGTGGTAATTATTCTGGGGCAAGTGATGGTTATAGTAATGATAATTGGGACTTCAAGCAAGGCGCTAAGCATAGTATTGATTTAGCATTTATTGATAAAATTAGAGAAGCAGGTACAATATGGAGGTGGCGAGAAGATCCGGGTCAAGTTGTATATAGAACCATAGTTGGAACAGCGGATAATCAAGCGAGTAATTATACCGCAGCCATGATGGGTAGAGAAAAAATGGATAGAGACGGCGGGTGGGGAGTTTTTCTTTATAATTACGCTAAAATTAATGATTATATTATAGAAGATCACCATTGTCACTCCGCAAAATGTTGTGGAATTCAAAACCACTGGTGGAAAACAGATTTTGGAAGTAGAAACATTAGTGATACAAGTTGTTCAGGTTGTAGTCTTGGTTTTAGCGCTTGTTGTTGGACTGGTTACAGTCTTGAAGTATCTCTAAGTGATTTAACGGGACACGGTGGTACGGGTGGCGCTGGAGCATGGGACACAAGCGCTTGGATTAGCACTTTTGGTCAATGGCCTGTACATAGAAAATTTCCAACTGGTATTCACGATTGGCAGACTTGTTATAATAGACGTAGAAGATTTGCTATTTTTGCAGAGGTTTTAGAAACAGGTGGCAAAATAGGCTCTGTTGGTCCGCATTATTACTCTCCAACAAACGATCCAAAGCTACCACCACACTTCGATGTTAACGCAAATCCTATAACAGCCTTTCCAACTGGACACGCTTTAGCCGGTCAAACTTTTGAATCACAAGGTTCTATAGCCCCTGGTATTAGACCAGATGGTATGTATTCTGGGTATAATAATCACCCAGGTGGACCTTATACTTTTGATAAAGGAGATGGAAATGGTGCTCAATCAATAGATCAAATACCAGAGTTCAAACGTTGGGACGCTAACCACGCTACTAATAACATGGCTCCTAGACAATCTGGAGAGCCTGGTAGTGTTACTTTTGAAATTTTAGAACACTTTGAAGAAGATTCTGAGAAATTTACTAGCACAAACCCAGCTATATGGGAGACAGAACCAAAAGAAGATGTTGGATTAGACATATATCACGAAGTAGGACAAATATACCCTATATATCTTAATAATGACACTATAGAACAATTTGTTGGGCCAGTCCATATAGATATATCGCGCAACTCCTATGTCCAATGTTGGGACCCTCCATACGCACCGGGTAACAACGGTGGAACTATAAACTTAGCAGTAAACGGAATTAGAGATGTAAGGGTATTAGCTGCTAAAAATAATTATGTTCGTTTAGGTGTCGTGCAGGGCAACGCTTGGATAGCTCCAGAAGTTTATATGGATATAACTGGTGGTGGTTATCCTTCTATAGTTCCTCCTATTGGTTCTTATTTAATATTTCACAGAGCAGATGGAGGTAGAACAGAAGCGCACGTTGGTCCAAATACTTACACGGTTCCGGGAGAAGGAACTTGGTTTGAGTTAGTTGGAATGCCTGGCGAAGTTGGTGTTCATAGTAAACAAATAAGATTACCTTGGTATAATTGCTATTCTTTTGGTAATGGTGTAGAATCTGATAGAATAAGAGATGATTTTAATCAAGTTACAATAGATAATGGACCAAAAGCATCTACAACATTAGAGCAACCATATTTAGAGGAAAGAAGAACAAATGGGTTTATATGGTCAGGTTTATATAATTCAACGAGTGGTGTTAATGATTTAAACCAATTTATTGCGGCTGAAAAAATAACTAAAGATACAAACCCTTCTTATGGTAGTATTCAAAAATTACACGCTAGAGATTCGGACCTAGTTGCTTTTTGTGAAGATAGAGTTTTAAAAGTATTTGCAAATAAAGACGCTTTATATAACGCTGATGGAAATCAAAATTTAGTATCTACAAATAGAGTTTTAGGTAATATAAGACCTTTTATTGGCGATTACGGTATATCTTTAAACCCAGAATCATTCGCTTCTGATTCACATAGAGCATATTGGTCTGATTCAAGTAGAGGTGCTATCCTTAGATTATCTCAAGATGGTATCACGGCGATATCACAAGCTGGAATGGATGATTTCTTTTCTGATCATTTAGCTGAAACAGGAAATTACAATATAATTGGTAGCTTTGACGATGACAAAGGTGAGTATAATATTACGTTAGAATCAATACTTTATAATTATGAGGCTCCAGTTGGCCCATGTGGAACTGGTACTTCAGTGGTAGGTGGCACTACAACTACAACTACAGCCACAACCGTTTTAAATGACGGTCCAACACCAACCCCAGGGAATCCTCTTGGTGATTACCAAAGATATGGTGGTGCTGTAGATGCGTGGGCAACGTATATGGAGAGCGGCGGAACTTGTACTAATTGGTGGGTAAATCAAAGCACGGGTGTTGGACAGTGCGTGCAAAACATTGGTTTAGCCGCTATACCACAAAACACTATCGGAGGTGGAAGCACTGGTACGTCTAATTTTTACAACCATCAAAGAGGCTGGGCTGGTATACAAGGCGGTAGCAACCACCCAGTAGGCGTAGGGCACGGCCAACAAGGTCTTATAGCGAATCAAGATTTAACAAATCCTATAACGCTCTGGTTTAACAAGATAACGTGTGGACATGGGGCTGCTCCTGCAATAGATGCCACTTCTAATTTCGACGCTTTAATATTAGCTTTAAACAACAATGGGCCTGGTAACGTTTATTTATATCAAACACATAGAAACGCTAACTACTCTCTGTATGCTTCTTCTTGGGCTGGATATACTCAAAACTGGCCTAACAACTGGCCTCACGCACATCAACCAGAAACTATTTATTCTATACAAAGTATAAGTTACGATGCAACTACGGAGGCTTATGAACTTGTTGTTGATTGGTTAGTTGGTTATAGTGGTTTTTCAGATTTTAATACTTTCGTTTGGTCTTTAGAAGGACCAGGAGGAGGAAACGGGAACACAACGTCCACGTCAACTGTTCAAAGCATGATTAGTGATGTTAATTATACTCTATCTTTTAGCGAAAGAAGTAAAGGTTGGGTTTCTTTCAAATCTTGGAATCATGAAAATGGAATAAGTTTAAACAATAGTTATTATACGTTTAAAAACGGGATGATGTATCAACATCACATCAATGAAACTCATAATAATTTTTATGGAAATCAATTCGAATCATCTATAGACGTTCTTTTAAACAAAGCCCCTGGAAGTGTTAAAAGCTATTCTACATTTAATTACGAAGGTTCACAAGCTAGAATAACACCTGGTATAAACAATAATCCAGATTACTATGACAACCTTCCTAAAGACGGTTGGTATATAGATAATGCTTATTCTGACGCACAAGAACTAGGTAATTTAGAATTTTGGGATAAAGAAAACAAATGGTTTGCCCAAGTAAAAGGTGTTACTACGCAGTGGTTAAACGATGGAACCGCTGGTAATATAGATCCTAGAGAGTTCTCTTTCCAAGGCATTGGTAATTCTTACGCGGTTAGTTGCCCAAAGTGTCCAACTGTATCAACTTGGGATTGCGTTGTTGGTAATAACGGTTGCGAGTGTCAGCCTGTAGCTGGAAGTGGGGGTCAGTTTGCTACACTAGATGAGTGCAGATGTTCTACTACTTGTTGCGGTGAAGATTATACTCAACCATCTTATACTTGTGATGGTCAAGGTTTCTGTACTGATCCTGGTGATGGCAGTGGTCAATATTCAACTTATTGTGATTGTGTTGAAAATAGTATGTGCTGTAACGAGGGTGTTGCTTATACGTATGGGTGTGGATCTAACTTAACACAACCTTCTAGTTATATATTTGGTTGTATGGATGACGGTTTAACAACAGATCCTTTTATAACACAGCAACGACCTTTTGGATGGGTTGGACCAGCAACAACCTACAACTCAAACGCAAATGTTCATAGTTGTGATTGTAATTACAATACCGCTCAAAGCTGGGATTGTATAAAAGGTGATTGTGTAGAAATATTTAACGGAACAGGTCAATATCCTAGTTTGCTTGATTGTACTAATGATTGTGGAATTGATATTAATCCTTGTGATAACCAAAATATGGGATTACAAAAAATTGTAGTAAACCCAACAGCTATTGGAGGTGGTGATATACCTTGTTCTCAAACGGCTAGTGATGGCTCTGTTAGTATAATGGTTACTAACCAAAACTCAACATCTCCAACACCTTTCACCCATTGGACCATGGAAATATATGACTCTGATTGGAGTGGTGGTTCTCCCACCGTGGGTAATCTTGTATATGCAGATCCAAATACTTACACAGTTGGTTCTTGGTCTAATGTTTACGTTGGACTAACTACTATACCTGCGGGTTCAACAGGATTTAACATTTATTATATAAAAGTTACTGATAATAACGGCTGTGATTATGGGCCTTTTACTATAAGAGTTAACTGTAACGATACAGCTATCGATCCTTGTGACAGTTATCCTGGAGACATGAATTTTACTTATCAAGGACATAGCGGAACGTGTTGTGGTAGGTGTAATACAATCTTGAATTCACCTTATGGTTCACTTCATCCTTGTTATGACTTTTGTGAAGAATGGGTTGGTTGTTGCGAATCTGTTTACACACCTGATCCATGCGAGTGTGATCTTGATAATCATCCTATGGGCGCTACACCGTGGGATCCTGTAGCATCTCAATATCTGAGTTACATGGTGGGTTATGTTGTAGAATGGCAGGGTAATTTCTATCATATGCTATCGACTGGTTTAAATATAGCTCCTGATCAAGCTGGTTCTAAATGGCAACTTTGTACATCTACATGTGGTGTTTATGATCCAAACGCGCTTGACCCTACTGATCCTTACGTAGGTATGAATCTTACTGATTTTGTTTTAACAGGAGATGGAACCACAAACGCAACTCCTGCGGACGAAGATCCTGCTCTTGATAATGTATTAACGTTTGACGATCTTTTAGGTAGTGGTAGTACAGATCCTTGTAACGGCCTACCTTCTGGAACTATTAATGCTTGGTCAACTTACACTGTTGGTGCTCCTTTCAACTATTCTGTCAACTGTGAGTTTAATACAGAATTATCTTATTTACCACCAATGTCATATAATAATGGTCACGATTACGGGGAAATACTTAAGTGGCTTAGTAAGCTTAGCAACGGTTGGACTAGTGTAGATACTAGAACCACTAGACAATGTTTAAAATCTAATTTTACTTATCTCCAATCTTTACAGGGCTTAATTGATAGTGACCATTGTCCTTGTACAACTAGTGATGGCTTGCAAGGTTCTTGGTATACAGAGTTTACTTTTAGACATTCCAGAGATTTCTTTATTAATTCAAATGGAGCGTGGGAAGCTCAAAACACTATAACAGAATGGTCATGGCAAGATTTTGTTAACGCTTGTTTAGCCACGGGTGATCCTATATACTCTGGAATGGCGGTTGGTTTAGATTGGGATCAAACACACGCTTTGTGGAATCAAAACTGGTCAAATTTAGGTTCGCCACAGTCTTACGTTGGTCCTTTTACTCCTGGTATGGTTAAACCAATGGACAAGGGAATGAGCCATTGTCATTGTGAAACTTGTCCTTAATAATAAATAATAAATATAATGGCGAAATATAAGAAAGACAAAAGTAAAAGTGTAAAATCAAGATCGGAAAGACCTTTGAGGACAGAGGTAAGAAATGATGTCAGAGGTGGTGATGAACCGAGAGATGATAGTGTTGGACCATTAGGTATAGGTGATTTATTGCTAGAACCTATAGGTGAAACTAGAGGTAACACTGGTAGACCTGACACTGGAGGTCCTGGCAACACCGGTGCGCCTACTGGAGGTGGCGAGCCAATGGTTGATATATCTATAGGCGCGGATATTGGCGCTTCTGAACAGGGTTATATCGACGCTGTTAACAAGTATGATCACGACGGCCACGATCACCATGACCAAGACGACATGACAAACGTTCAAGATCATGCTAGTAACATGATCTTTAACACTCTATCGTGTCCATGCTCAACTAAAGCCATAGAATTAGATAATGGTGTAATTGCTTGTGAAAAAAATAATTTTGGAGAAGTTACAGTTATAAACGCTATACCTGTACATAACCATCTTATAGCTGGTTTAAAGCCAAAAATTAGAGACAAATGGAGATGTATTGATGTGAGATGTAGTGAAGGTGAGTTTAAATGGGAATCGCTGTATATTGTTAGCGTTGTAGAAAGTATTGATAACAATATTAACACGTCTATTCTTAACTCTAAAATATCAACCTCTAATTGTTACATTCCAAGATCAAGCGTTGTAGATTCGAACGATTACATTGTTTCAAATGGTTTAAACTTAGAGAAATATGCGCAAAATTTAATATCGGGCGGGGTTAACGTTCCAACTAGCGGTTTTAATATAGATGAAAACATTGGCCCAGATAAAAATAATCCAGTTTTTAAAACTAAAGAACAAGCTTGGTGGTTTAAATTTTCATCCGGCGTGGGTGCTAGTCTAAAAGACCTAGACCTACGTTTAGACGCATATGATTATGATTTTAATGGTGTTAAGGGTTACACTAACGATCCTTATTCTAGCACTATAAAAATAATAAATAAAGCAACTTTAAATGGAAGAAACCTTGTGTTTGAAAATGATCAATCTGGAATTCAAAACAATTATCCACACAAAGCTTATAACCCAATAATAGGTTCTAATGGTGGAACAATAAAGTTAAATTTAACAGGTAGAAACAAACCGGTGTTTAGTGTTAGCATAAAAAATAGTGAGGGTAGAAACGTTTTAAAACAACAAGTAAAAGATGTATCTAGTGACAACTACAATCTACAACAAAGCATACCAGCATTACCACCTGGAAAAACTAGTGAAGAATACACGGTAGAAATTAAAACTAGCTCTGACACTAAGTTTGATTTTTTTGGATTTTTAAACAATAGGGTAATAAAGTCAAAAATATATCAATACGCTAGACCAACTTTCACCTTGTCTCCTTCCGCGCCTAATTTAGCGTCAGTAGATAATTATGCCACAGCGGGTTCAGGTACGGCTTCTGCGACTGGAGAAGCATTGTCGCATGTAACATCTTATAATAGATCAATATCGTATTTACCCTGGGTGCATACTACAACCATAACTCGAAGTAGTGGTAGTAAAAATCTTTATGTAAGTAAAATTCCTAAAGTAAAAGATGTTGTGACTAATGGCAATGTAATAAAAAAAGAAGTTATAAGTAGTGAGGGAAGAGAGGTTTTGGTTATACAAAGTTCTGATTCTAGTGATGGCTCGACTATATCTAACACTGGGGATGTTGCTGTTGGAATGAAAGTAAAAGGAACTACCACTAAAACAAAAGAAGTTATTGGTTTTATAGATATAGATAAAAACGAAGACCCTTGTTATGATTTTACAGATGAAATTTATACAAATAGGTTTGAAATAATAAATAGTGAAAGCGATATTTTCGCTGGAATGTCGGTAACGGGTGTAAACGCTAATAACGAGATTTTTTATAGCGTTTTAGCTTCTGTTGATAGTCAAATTGGAGGTAAGTCATGTATAACTTTAGAAAACAAACAAGTGCTTGACAAAGGTGCGGAGTTAACGTTTACTTATAGAGCGTTGGCAAGTGTCTTGAGGGTGACGGAAACTAGTCAAGGCGCATTATTAGTGTTAAATGATGTGGTTAGTTTCCCTAGCAAGACTACGTTAGAATTTACAAGTGGAAATGAAGCTTATATTGATGGTCAAATTACCCACACCCAAACAGGTGGTAATTCTTTAGTAATAACAACAACTATTGATGAGGTTAAATTTGGACATGAAGACGTTACATTTACTCTTAATATTGAAGATTTTGTAACTGTAACGCCTCCAGCTAGAGATCAAAAGGTGTTTGTAGGTAAAGATACCCCTAGACTTATTAATTTCACAGAAGGAGACACTAGTGATAACGCTCAAAGCATGACTGTTAACATTATTAGAAATCCTAGCAATGGAACATTGACATCTTTAAGTAAAGGTGGTTCTCTTACATATCCTAATTTATCTTATTATACTCCCAGCGAACATTTTACTGGCGAAGACAAAATAAGATTTACGCTTAGCGATGGAGTTGAAACTAGTGAAGAAAAAACAATTTTTATAACAATAAAATAATAATAAATGGCATTAGTAACACTAACATTTAACCATCAATTAAACGTATCTGTACAAGTAGGAGATACCGCTTATTATATTTCTACAGCTCCTTTTCCAGGGCAAACAGCTGGACAAAATGGAAACTGGGCATCAACCACAACGCCTCATGATACTGGTAATAGAGAAGACATTAGAATGATAGGCGTTATAACCGCTATTACAGCTAACACTATAGAGTGTGATATGCCGCCGAATTTAGCTAGTCAATATGGCCCACCTAACCCTAATGACTTTATTATGTTTAGCAAAGACAACAAGGCTAATTTAAGCAGTTTACTAGGTTATTACTGTTTGACTAAGCTTAAAAATAATTCAACTGAAGAAGCAGAACTATTTACTATTGCAGCAGATTTCTTAGAAAGTAGTAAATAATTGATAAAAAATGTAATTATAAACACATAAAAATTATATTATGAGTAAAAATATTAAAAGTAGTCCCTTAAAAATTCTTGGTGGTTTAATATCAGCTGCTGGAGCATACGATTGGGGTGGTAAAAGAAAAAAAGCCATAGCCGCGGCTCAAGAAGAATACGATCAAATGAAAACCCAGTTCATGGGATTAGATACTAGTAATTTATACGGTGATGTTTCTAATCCATATGCTAATATGCAAAATACAATGGAAGACCTTACTGTAAACCAACAGCAAGCGCAGTTTGAGGCACAGCAAAACCAACAAAACCAAGCTAATATACTTGGTTCTATGAGAGGAGCAGCTGGTAGCTCTGGTGTTGCTGGTTTAGCACAAGCAATGGCTAATCAAGGTGCAACACAAGCCCAAAGAGCTTCAGCATCGATCGGTCAACAAGAAGCAGCCAACCAAGCTAAGCAAGCTGAGATGGCTGGATCATTACAAAAAATGGAAAGACAAGGAGATTGGAAAGCTGACATGACTAGACGTGCTGGAGCGGAACAATCTAGATCTTTAGAAAAAGACAAGGTAAATACTTTGTTTACTATGTCTGCTAATAAACTTGGAACGGCGGAAGCACAACACCAAAAAGCACAAGATCAAATGTGGAGCGGTATTGGTGAAATGTTTAGCCCAACTGGAGGATTATTTTAATAATAAATAAATATGGCAAAAAAACAAAAAACCCCACATATAAAATTACCACAAGTAGATGTTGAGGCTCAAGCACTTCCTGATATAATAGAGCTAAAAACAACTAATGGTTATAACTATTTAAGTTCAGAAACTAGAGAGAAGTTAGGAAGACCAGACTATATACCTGGGCATCTACGTATTCCATTAAATCCTTGGGTTAGAAATAAACGCGATTTATTTGATCAATTAACAGAGATGATGGAGGCTAGTGATAAAGCTAGCGACGAATATATGGCGGCTGAAGCAGGTAGAGAAAAAGTAGCAGATGCATTAATAATGGCTAAAAGTCAAATAGAAGATTATAAAAAAGGTACAATAATTTTAAAAGATGCTTTAGGCGCTATGAGCAATGGAACGCAGGACTCTCATTTATATACAAACATGTTAGTTTTTGGTGCGCAGGCTGATGGTGTTAGTTTTGATGATAATGGTAAATTAAGTTTCGCTGGTAAATACGCTTCTCCAATGGGAAGTCCTAGGGGTAGCGTTAAAGACATAAAAGAAACAATGGAAAGCGTTGCCACTTTTAATCTTGATGATATGAAAAATCCTACTAGTGGAGGTTCCCCTATTATAACACAACCATATGATACTCAACGGTTCATTTGGGGATTAGCGGATGAAACTAAAAGAAACCAAGAATTAGGTAAAAAGTTTGATTATGATTGGATGTACACTAGATTATATAACGACCTAACAAATAGAGGTAGTCAAAATACAATTGGCCTTGCTTTTGCTGATTTAGCCGGTGATAATCAAAGCAAATCTTTTGCAGACCAGTATGAAGACGGTTTGGCAGACCCAATATACTATATACATCCAGTCACTGGAGAACCATTACCTAGGGACAACTCGTGGATGAAAGACCCGAAAAACGCTGATGTCTTAAAAAACTTTCTAGGTAAATATGTAACAGAGGTAATGAAAGAGGTTTATGGTGAAATTGATCAAGAAACACTTCAGGTTAAAAAAACACCAGGTGATCTCGCTAGAGAAATCGCAGAAAAATACAATAAATAAAATTATATGTTTAAAGGAACAAAAGCAGAGTATATTGCTAGTTTAATAGCTAAAAACGCTGAGGAAAAGGAAATAAAGCACATGAAATCCCTTTCTGAAAAAGAATTAATAGAGCTAGGGATAATAGCGGGAAAGGAGAACGACGTTGTGTCAGTGGATGCGAACGTGACGTCAAAAAGTGCAGCGTCCAAGAATGGGGGTTCAAATTCGGAAGATATTTCATCGGGATACGAAACGCCTGAGTATTTAAAGCCTCAACTTATATTTCCGCCAGATAAAGAAGAGGTATCAGAAGAAGACCCGTATGAATCTTTTTATATAAAACCTGAATTTTTTGGTGTGCTAAACATAGCTAAAGATGGGACTAATCTTGGGGTAAGTAATAGACCGTCTGAAGAAGAAGCCGCTAAAGAATTAAACGAAAAGCTTAGTGGTCTTGGCGTTAAAGTTGTTGAGGATAGACCAGGAGTTAATGCTATAAAAATAATAACACCAGAGGGAGAGGAAGATATAAATTTAGGTTTATGGGAAAAATTCTGGACGATGGATAATGAGACACCAACTGAAAAAGCCGAAAGATTAAATGGTATAATTAAAGAAGTTATAGATTATAGAACGCAAGAGAACCCATTGTTTGACATAGACACTTATGTCAACGCTATGCAAGATGCTAAAAACGACGCTCCAGAGGTGTATTCTTACAGCGAAGATGGTGGTAGATTTTTATCAGTAGACGAATTAAATTACGAACAACTTAGCGATCACACACATAGAGTTCATTTAAACCTAATGAATAAATATTGGGATAGTAATGAAGGTAAGAAAAATTTACAAACAATATCTAAACAACGCAAAGAACAACAGCAAATCTTATGGAACGAGGCTGTTGATAAAATACAAGCGGGGTTTGGTCTCGATAAAGTGGTAAAAGAATACCACGCTAAACTTGAGAATCAATACTCTGAAATACTTAAAAACAACGGGAGTTATCAACAAATGGTAACTAACACAACCGCTGTAGTTGGGAGTTTGTTTAATGATAGATTAGCAGAAGCAAGGTATAAAGCTGGCATGAAAGAAGAGTTTGGTGGTTTTATAGCTAGTAGTGATATATTAGGTGCTTTTGCAAAAGGAGCGACTGTTATATTTCCAAAGGAAATACAGGAGTTCACTGCTATGCAAAAAGGGAATAAAATAAGGGCTTTAAAAGAGAAACTTAGCGCGTTAGACGGTCTTGATCCTGAAAGTTACGCGAAAGGTTATCATTTCTCAATGAAGGGTGGTTTTGATTATAAAGCAGGTCAAACAGGGACAAACTTTCCCTTGGGCAATTACAAGGTATCAGAATTAAGGCAAAAATATTTAAAAGCTATAGTTTTTGAGGAAATGTCAATGATTGATAACTTACTTAAAGCTGATCAATACAAAGAAGTATTGTCTAAAATTGAAAAACCCAATTCAGCACTATACACCGCTGATGGTAGATTAAATATAACGTCTGACAATTGGCAGTATGCTGTGGGAGATCAAGCATTTAGAATGTTATCAAGTATATTTTCTCTTGGAATGACAACTTTAGTTTCTGAAGCTTCTGGTGCTTATTCTCAAATATTAGAAACAAATGCTGCTAAAAAAGCAAAAGCAGCTGGCTTAGATTGGGCAAGTATGTCTAAAGAGGATAAAATGACGTACATGCTAGATATAATAGATTCTGGCGAAGATGGTTACAACGAGGCTATGGCTGTTGGTGGTGTTAATGCGGCTTTAGACGCTGCTAGTAATTTCTTTTTTGTCAGTAAATTTGCTAAATTTATTCCTTCAAACATGAAAGCACATTTTGCGCTGTTTATGAAAGGAAAATTCAAAGCAGCGTTAAAAGGTATATCTAAAAATGCAAATGTAGGAAACGCTGTTGATATTTTACAAACTACAGGTTTAGAAATGTTAACAGAGGGTTTACAAGAAGAAGTTACTCAAATTGGAGTTGGTGTAGCTACTGATGATTACAGTCACAGTTGGAACCCTACTTTAAATGCCATGTTAACGGCAGCGGTAACAACACCATTTCTTGGTGGTGGTGCTAAAGCTACCAGCGCTGTTTATTCTGAAGTAAGTTCTAGAATAGCAGCAATTAAAAACCCAAAAGGAATAATAGCTTATTGTAGGAAACAAAAACAACAATACGCTTTTGATAATGCTTTACCAAAATCTGACCCAAACTACATATCTGATGAAAAGTATGAAGAATTAATGATACAAATTCATGCTGCAGAAAAAATGTTTACTGAGACAGATAAAATTGTAACAGACACGAAAGCTGTTGAAATGATATTAGAAGCTCAGGTTGAAATAGAAAAACAACTTGTAAAAGTTAGAGATTTAAACAAGGATATTGAAAACGCGAAAAAAGAAAATCCTAATTATAATGAAGAAATTGATGGTGTTGAAACAAGAGCTGAACTTCAGATTGTTTTAGACAAAATAAAGGAACAAAATATTATAAAAGGAAAAGCTAAAAGAAAAGACGCTTACAAATCAGGAACTAGAGACAAGGCTAAGCAGATAAACGAAGATCCAATTAAAAGTAAAGATTTTGACGCTAAGTGTTTCAGTACAAATCAAGAGCTTATTAATACTTTAGAAAGCGATTATGGTATAACTGTAGAGCAGTTTCAATCGTTAAGAATATTTGCTGGAGGTAAAGGTAACGGTTTTACAATTACTAAAGAAGAAATTCAAAAGATAATACCAGGTTACGAAGGTAAAGGTGTTGTGTTTTGGTCAGACGAAGCTATAATTAAAAACATCGACGAGGGTGATAGATGGGCTGGTAACTCTGATGTTCATGAGGCTCTTCACGTTGACATGTATTATAAATCTGACGAGGAATTAGTTAACGCTCAAAACGCTGTTTTAACAATCTTAAATGATTCAAAAAGTCCTCAAATGCAAGAAATACGAAGACTTCTTGGTGATAGATTAAGGGATTATGAAAAAGAGTTTGGTAAAGATTATCTTAAAACAAGAGCAGGTATTGAAGAGTTTTTCGCGGCGATTAGTGATGCTACTAGTGTTTTAGCTACAGATGCGCTTACTAAAGAAGACCGGGTAGCAATACTTCAAATAGGAGAAGAACTGCTTGGTATGATGGATGGTTACGTTGATATAAACGTAGATAATACAGTTGAATTTTTACAAAACCTACCTGGAGGATCTTTAGCTGTTAATCGTGAAACTTATTTTGATTCAAACGGAAACATTGTAGAATCTATTGATGTTGATGGAGATGTTACAGAAAGAGTTTCTAATAGTTTAAAAGACGGTAAAGTATCTGATTTAATACTCATTGAAGAATCTAATCCATATCCAAAAGGTAGAACAAGTGGAGAAGGCGGACAAATAGACACAGAAAATAAAAGACTTTACGAGTTAATAAAAAAGCACGAAACCTATGTTGATCCAAATGGCGATCTTGAAATGCAAGCCAGAGTAAGAGCTGGTGGAAAAAAATATAGAGACTTGTTGTTATATAATAACTATGGTGCATTCATGGATAGGGTATTAAGAAAGTACGACGACACTAAACCTGGGCATAGCGACGAAAGAAAAGAGTTTTTTGTTGGAGAGTCTATGGTAGAGTTTGTTAAAGCTTTGCAAACTTACAATAGAAAAAAAGATCCTGAAACTGGAGAATACGTGTTTGAGGACAAAAGCAATTCTTTTAGTGCTTATTATTTCTTTACCCCTACTCAACAAGGTCATGAGAGTGTTGCCGCGGCTCGTTTAGCAAGAATTTGGGATGAAATGCAAATGGATTTTAAAAAAGATATTAGCGATGTAATTCCAGGTAATATTGATCCAGATCAAACCACAGAGGATATGATCAGTGATTATAATCAAGATTACGTTTTAGATATTGAAACTAAACTTAATGATTTTAGTGAAAGATCTGAACTTAGACAAAAACTTGCTGAAATAATGGAGTTTGAAGTTGATGGTAAAAACTATAAGGTATGGATTAAGAAACAGTCAGACTTAATGAAACAGTTTGATTTTTCAGAGATATACGGTCCAAATGCTACCCAAGATATGAAAAAGATGGGGCAAGCTTTATGGAAAAACTTTCAAGAAATAGTTAAAACTGGTGGTAAACTAAATAAAAACGGAGAACCAACACAATACTATAAAGATTTCTTAGAAGAAACTATAGAAACTTTCTATAAAAATATAAACCAAAAGACTTTTAATAAAATTTTCCCTGAGTATGTTGATACAGAAGGACGAGCTACCGTAGATCAATCTAAAGAGTTAAAAGGAAAAGGAAAACCTAAAGATCCTAAAGCTGGCAATATTCTTGGAACGAAGATGGAATTCACAGATGAAGTAAAGCAAGAAATATTAAACAAACTATTAAGAACAGATCAAATTGAAGAATTAAAAAACACTGTTTTATACGATAAAGAGAGTTTTACAGAGTTTCAAAAAAGAGAGGTACAAGTAACGTTAACAAGCGGTAAAATCCATAAGGGTAAAGTAAAAATTTCTGGAAAGAACTTAATACTAATAACATCGAAAAAAGATCCAAAAACTAAAAAACCTATAGAGGTTAAAATATCTTGGAATGACATACAGAGAGGTAAATTAACATCTGCTGGGATACATAGTATAGTTAGAATAGATATGGTTCAAGAGTCGACGTTAAAACACTTCTCTGAGATGCTTTTTGACGATGCTGCAATGCAAATTGTTACTAGTGAAGAATTTAAGAAAGAAAACGGTGTTGCTCAAAGTGAGATATTACAAACAGCATTATTATTAGACAAAGGTCAAGATGTTAAGTTTAGTTTGCCTGACGGTGGAGAACAAACGTTAAGTGCTGAAACGTTAAACTCTGAAGTTTTTGCACAAGAAACTAGTAGATTAATTCAACTTGTAGAAAATTACGAAGATTCAAATAACTGGGAAGACGTTATAAGTGTTATACAAAATGATCCAACCGCTTCGCAAGAGATTAAAGATTGGGTTTCTAGTATGTATGACAAAGGATTGGTTGAAAGCGCTGGAGAAAAGAGATTTAAATCATTTGCGATAAATTATTTAAAAAGTACTGGTCAAAACAAACTAGCAAATGAATTTCAAAAAGGTGGTAATATAAGATTTAACAAAAAAGCTAAAGACAATATGGTTAAAAACGCGGCCGTATTTTCTAAAATATTTGGTAAAGAATTTATGACATCAGTTGGGTTTGAATGGCTAGGGTTTAAGAGTGGTAATAGATATTTAAACACGACTCAAGGTTTAAGAGGTAGTGTAAGGGGAGAGCATCGTGATAATTATGAGAGTTTAGTTAACGACTTACAAAGTACGCCAGAAGAAAATTTACCAGGTAATCTTACCTATGAAGATCTTGCGAATGTTCGTATGATGAATAAAATGTCTGGCACTAAAGATACTGGTATATTTAAAAGAATAATTGCTTTAAATAAAAGAATAGCTGACGGGGAGATTACTAAAAAAGAAGCTCAAAAAATAATTGAAGACACTGGTTTACAAGCTGAAATTGATGCGGCAAATAAAGCTAACGAAAAAGTACTTAAAACTATAATAAAAGAAATAATTACCCAAACGCACGATGGCAACGTTGATGAGGTTGCTATTTTAGAAATGTTTAAAATGCAGTCTAATTTAGTAGAAGGACTTCGGGGTTTATCAAGGGTGGATGCATACTTACTTCTTAGTGGTAAAATGTCTAAAGAAAAGTTTGATGCTATAAACTGGAAAGGTGAACACTTAAAACCCATGTCTGTGGTTAGTTCTGAAATTATGGAATTAATGCAGAGGTATAAAGCGGATTCTAGTATCGATTTAGATTCTGAAATTGATTTAATATTAGCTGATTATACACAAATACTTGGTGACAGTAAAACCTTTGACACTTTAGACGTTCCTGGAAAAGCCAACGTTGCAGGTGTTAATAGATTAGCATACATGAGTGATAAAGAGCTAAGAGGCCTAACAAACGCTAGTGGATTTACTGCTAGACAAATACAAGCTGAGCTTTTAAAAAGAAAATCAACAAAGCAAGCTGTTATAAATTCTAAAAAAGAATCTCAAGCTGTTGAGAATATAAATCTCAAAAATACTGCAACTGGAAATATTCAAGGTGCTTCGGTTATGGATTTTGATTTAACAGTTGGTGTTAGTGAAAATTATGTTATAGCTAGAAAAGATGGTCAAACACGAAGGTTATCTGCTACTGATTGGCCCACTCTTGGAGAAAAAATGAAAAATGAAGGTTGGGAAATGGATTTTTCAAACTTCAACAAAGTAACAAAAGGAAAGAGAGGACCTTTATTTGATAAACTTAAAAATCAAATTGAAAAATACGGCGTTACTAATGTTCATATTTTGACAGCTAGAGCCGCTGAAAGCGCCCCTGCTATTCAAGCCTGGCTTGCGTCAGAGGGTATAAACCTTCCTTTAGAAAATATAGTTGGACTTGGTAACAGTACTGGAGAGGCTAAAGCTGATTGGATAGAGCAAAATCTAGTTTGGAATGGTTTTAACGATATTTATTTTGTGGATGATCATCATGAGAATGTAGATGCCGTTCAAACGATGTTTGATAAATACCCACCTGGATTACTAGTTGATGGCGGTAAATCTGTTATTGTAAATCCTTTTGAATACAACGAAGACGGTGGTAAATTATCGTTAAGCGATACCTTTAACAAAGTTTTAGAAGATACTGAAGGTATAAAAGCTGAGGCAACATTTTCTAAAGCACAGGGTGAGATAAGAGGGAGAAACGCTGGTAGTATTTTAGATATAGTATATCCACCTTCTGCTTATGACTTTGAAATGTTTACTTATAAATATATTGGCAAAGGTCAATTAGGGGAAAACCAACAGTTATTTTTTAAAGAAAAATTATTTGATCCATATGAGCAAGCGATCCAACAAATTGACAAAAAGAAACAAGTAATAAGAAATGATTATAAGGCTTTAGTAAAAGAATTACCTCAAGTTAAAAAGAACTTAAAACAAAATATAGAAGGTACAAATTATACCATTGAACAAGCCGTAAGGGTTTACACGTGGACCAAGAATGGTATGGAAATACCTGGTTTATCTAAAAGAGACCAAAAAGCATTAATCAAAGTTGTTGAAGCGGATCCACAATTAATTGAGTTTTCAGACAAATTATCAGCGCTATCTAGATCAAAAGACGGGTATGTTAAGCCTAGCGAGTACTGGACTGTAGAAACAATAGCTTACGACTTAACAGAAATGGTTGGGAAAGCGGGTAGAGCTGAAGCTTTAAGTATTTGGAAGGAAAATGTAGATCAAATATTTTCTGAAGAAAATAAAAACAAATTAAGAGCTTTATATGGTAACCACCACGTTGAGGCGTTAGAAGACATGTTATACCGCATGGAGTATGGTAGAAACAGAGGCAAACCTGGTAGAATAGAACAACAATGGAACAATTGGGTTAATAACTCTGTTGGTGCTGTGATGTTTTTTAATATGAGATCTGCTAGTTTACAAACTATATCTGCTTTTAACTATATAGATTGGGAAAATAACAATATGGCTAAAGCAGCGTTAGCCTTTGCTAACCAACCGCAGTATTGGAAAGATTTTGGTTATATATTTAATTCTGATTATCTTAAAGAAAGAAGAGCTGGTAGTAAAAGAACAATCAATGAGGCTGAACTAGCCGCACATTTAAAAGGTAAAGATAATAAAGCAAAAGCCGCTTTAGCCTGGTTATTAGAAAAAGGATTTACACCTACACAAATAGCAGATAGTTTCGCTATTGCTTCCGGTGGGGCTGGTTTTTATAGAAATCAAGTTAAGTTTTACGAAAAACAAGGCATGACTACTGAAGACGCTGAAGCACAAGCTTTTTTAGATTTTAGAGATAAAACAGAAAAAGGCCAACAGTCGTCTAGAGCTGATATGATATCCCAACAACAGGCTGGTGGTTTAGGTAGATTAATATTAGCGTTTAAAAATACACCTATGCAGTACAATAGGTTAATGATAAAATCTATAGCTGATTTGAAAAATGGTAGAGGTAGTGCTAAAACTAACTTGTCTAAAATTGCTTATTATGGAGCTGTGCAGAACGCTATATTTACATCTTTACAAACAGCTTTATTCTCCGCTTTAGGAGATGAAGATCAGTGGGATACTAAAAAAGAAAGAGTTGCAAATGGTATGATTGACTCTATATTAAATGGCATGGGATTAACTGGAGCGGTCGCTGTTACTATTAAAAATGGATATTTATCTTATTCTAAACATAAGAAAAGAGGCTTTAGAGGTGATCAAACCAGAACTATTATAGAGTTTGCCAACATGTCACCTACTATTGGTTCTAAGTTAAGAAAATTATATACTGGTATCAAAGGAGAACAGTTAAACCAAGGGGCTATTGAAGAAATGGGTTTCAATATAAACAATCCCGCGTTCAATTCTTTAGCAAACGTTATCTCAGCCACAACAAATATACCTGTAGACAGAGCTGTTAACAAAATACAGAATATATTACTAGCTTCTAAAAGTGAAACTGAAGCCGCTGATAAAATAGCTTTATTGTTAGGTTGGAACCCTTGGGATCTAGGAATAGAACAAGAGTCTAGAATAATAAATAAAGAAGTAAAAGAAAAGAAAAAAATAGAAAAGAAAAAGAAAAAGAAAGAAGAGGAGAAAATTAAAAAAGTCGAAGAAGAAAAGAAAAAAATAGAAACAAATAAAGAAAAACAAAAAGAACAAAAGAAAAAAGGTGAACAAGTAACTTGTCTTAAATGTAATAGAGCTGTTGTAAAAGGCAAGACACTTTGTACTGTTCACGAGGAGAAAGAACAAAGAAAAGATGGTAAAAAAGTTCGATGTAGTTTAATATACCCAAAAGGACACAAGAAATCTGGTAAGCAGTGTGGTGAAATGACAACAAATAAATCTGGATTATGTCCTTACCACGATTAGGTAAAGAATTAAAAAAATAAGTGACTATATAACAATGGTGAAAAGACTAATAACAATAATAATAACAACAATACTTGTGGCCTGCTCGGTTCCAAAAACTTGTTGTTCACAAACATTTGGAAAAGAAGAAGTTAAGAAGCTTTTAAAGTTCTCTACGTTTTATGCCGCAGTAAACGGTGGAACGTCGTTATCTGATGTTGACGTGTTCTCTGTGGATAATGGTTTATCTACTCAGACTATCTCAACTCCTTATGATTATAATTTTACCATAGGTTTACGTAAGATAGCAAGATTTGGTTATGAAAATAAAGCGCAAACGTTTTATGACGGAACGGAATCTAATTACAGTGACGCGGCAACTGTAGGTAAAATCAGAGGAGTTGAATATCTATTTGAAATAGATTACAAAAGACAGGAAGGTGTAGACTACATGGATCAGCATCACTTCATAAGGTTCAGCTCTGACGATGGTTGCCCTGATGAATTATGTGTAAACTTTTTTGCTTTAAAAGTAGAATATTTAGAAGATGGTTTTGCAGATATTAAATACTTTGAGGCTTCAGAAAGATATAGACACCGTAAATCTAAAAACTTATCTTGGAATATTGGATTGACACATCGGCTTGCAGAACCCTATGGTTATAACGCTTTAGACGAGTGGATGTTAGATAACGGCGATTTGCATTATACGTATTTAGCACTACAAGAAGGATATACTGTTGATATTGCTAATAGCGAATACTATGCTCCAAACGGTGAGGTTGTAGCAACAAGCCCTGAGGTTTGGGAAGCGGTTGTTATACCAACAGTTTTATCTGATTACACACAAAGAAAAAGAAATGAACTAAAGAAAGTTATACAGCATTCTTTGGTTGTAGGTTTTGATTATTACAAATATACTAAACAAACTTGGATGCATGCTTGGGGCAGCTTTATGCCTTATCATTACGATGACGGTAGCGAGTTCTCATATCATAATTATGTTGATGGGCAGTGGTATGATTATTCGTTTGGATTAATATATGGGATAAAACAAAGCAAAAGTTTAGGTTATTTTGTAGAAGGCAAATATAACAAGTACTGGAATAGAGAGTGGTACGATTTCAAAATAGGAATGAATTATACTATATTTTAAAATGGCAAAAGAATTAAACGAAGATACTGGGTTTCAGGTAAGTATAAAAAGCTTAATAGCTATTGGTTTCGCAATGGCTACAATTATAGGGATGTGGTTTGCTTTACAAGCAGATATTGCAGAAGCAAAAACACTTCCAGCGCCACCAGACCCAGAAGTTACACGTATGGAGTTTGACATGAAAGATCAAATGATACGTAATACTATTATGGAAACAAAAAGTGACGTTGAAGAAATAAAAGAAACTTTAGACAAAATAGAGGACAAACTTTACAATAGATAAATGAAAAAGCTACTATTCATATCAATGCTATTTAGCGAAGCTATCTTTGCGCAAATAGAAGCAAAACACTTTAATGCCGGTTGGAATGAAGCTAATAATGTTTCTTGGTTTATGGATTTAGACTGTAAAACAAAAGGCCTTACTGATATAGCTAAAAACCCAGATGAGGCCAAAAAATATAAAATAGCCGTTGTACCCACTATTATTATATTTAAAGATGGAGAAGAAGCCTTAAGGTTTCAGGCTGACTTATCGTTTAAAATGGTGGCAACAAAAGAAGAAGTAATTGAAGCTTTAGATGAATTATTAATGAGCGATTTTTAATTATGGCAAATAGAAGAAGAAGGATAAATGGTAAGTTAAGAAGAAAGAAGAAAGATGAAAGAACTGAAAATCAAAAAGCTATTGATAACGCAATATACAAGGGTTACGTGCCTAAGCCAAATACTAAGGAAAAATTAAAACAATACGGGGAAGCATATTTCGAAGAAAAATCAGTATAAAATGAAAAAATTACTACTATTATTATTACTACCAATATTTAGTTTTGCACAAAATTGTGTACCAACTACTATTGTTATAAATTTAGATCAATATCAAAGTGAGACGTCTTGGACTATAGAAGATACATCTGGCAATGTAGTAGCTAACGGTGGTAACTATGGTGGTCAACCTGATTATGCTTCTGTTTTAGAACAAAGATGTTTACCAGAGGGCGATTTAATATTTACGATATACGATAGTTATGGAGATGGTTTAAATGGGGCTATTTGGGGAGGTTTAGACGGTTCTTATTACTTAATACAATGTAATGATACTTTAGTATATGGGGACGATCCTGCTTTTGACAATGACTCGATACATGTTTTTGTGTCTGATGGTTGTCCTCCCGTCCCTGGGTGCATGGACCCTGCTTACGTGGAATTTAATCCATTAGCTGATACTAACGACGGTTCATGCACGACTTTAAGAGTGTTTGGTTGCACTGATTCAACCATGTATAATTACGATCCAAACGCTAATACAATGGCGTTAATAAACAATTGTGATTATGTTTTGACTTTATACGATTTAATAGGCGACGGTTGGGTGGGTTCTTATTTAGAAGTAATCCAAGATACTAATATATATTATTATTGGATAGATACCGCTGCTTACACTCAAGATTTTATAATAAACTTAAACGCGCCACAGCAAGTAGAGTTTAAGTTTTACGTAACGTCTCAAGCACAACTTACAACACCTCATTGCGGTTTTAAATTAACAAACCCATTAGGACAAACGATAATAGAGGTTTTACCCCCGTTTATACAACCTATGTATAAATATAAAACACCAACGTTTTGTGGTGACTTATGTATTGAAAAGACATTTGGATGTATGGATTCGTTAGCCGTAAACTATATAGACACTGTAAATACAGATGATGGAAGCTGTTACTATTTACCTGGTTGTACTAACTCTTCATATTTGGAATATTATACCCAAGGTTTTACAGCAGACTATAACGACGGTAGTTGTGTCACTCAAGCTGTGTGGGGATGTACTGATGCTACGGCGTTTAATTATGATAACTTAGCAAATATTGATAATGGTGGTTGTGTACCGGTTGTTGTTGGTTGCATGATACCAGGTTCTTTTAATTACAACGCACAGGCAAACACACCTTCAACTTGTATACCTATTGTCTATGGCTGTACTAGCGATCTAGCTATAAATTTTAATCCTAACGCTAACACAGACGATGGTAGTTGTATAGGCGCTATATTGGGTTGTACTGATACGTCTGCCTTTAATTTCGCTCCTTTGGCGAATGTTGATGATGGAAGTTGTGTTCCAGTTATATATGGTTGTATAAACCCAACTATGTTTAACTATGACTCTTTAGCAAATACAAACGATGGAACATGTATACCGTTTACTTACGGTTGTACGGATTCTACAATGTTAAATTATAATCCTTTAGCAAATAGTGACAATAATACTTGTATACCTTATATATATGGCTGCACGGATCCTTCTATGCTTAACTATAACCCAGACGCGAATACGGAGGATTTTAGTTGCATTGCTTATGTTTATGGGTGTATGGACAGTAACGCTCTTAACTTTGATCCACTTGCTAACACGGATAACGGTTCGTGTGTCGAAATCGTTATGGGTTGCATGGATCCAAACGCGTATAACTACGAATCAATTGCTAACGTTAACGATACTTTATCTTGTTTATATGATGCTGGTTGCATTACTGGTCCAGGAAATCCTTACTGGCTTAACAACGAATGTTACGCCTGGGTTATTTCAGTAGATGATTATTGCTGTGAAAACGAGTGGGATACTATTTGTCAAGCAACTTATGACTATTGCGAGGGGACTTGGGTTGGTCCATTATTAACAAGAGAAACAGTAAACAAAAAACTAGTAGCGGTTACAGACTTATTAGGTAGACCGTCAAAAATAATTAAAAATAAACTATTATTCTATATTTACAGCGATGGAAGTGTAGAAAGAAAATTAATAAAACAATAAATCATGGCATTAATACCAACATTAACAATAAAAGACACTACTAGCTTTAGTGACGAATTAAATTTTTCAGTAACAGACAGTTTAACAGTAACTACTCCAGCAGCGGGTTTATCATTAGTAAGCGTCGCTGGAGCTGGAACAGCTATTTTATATGCTGATTCCGGTGGTGCTGGAACAGCTTTTGTATATATTAGAAATACTAATACATCAAACTCCTACTCTATAGATATACAAACTGATAATGGTAACACAACTTATGGGACTTTAGACAATGGAGAGTTTGCTTTTATACCTATCGATACAAATGAGGGTGTACAAGTATTAGGAGTAGGAGGCACAGTAGTAGTGGAATACGCTTACTGGACAAAATCATAAAACAATTAATTAATTAAAAACAAAAACAATAAAAATTATGGCAACAACAACAGCAACATTTTCTCTTTCTAGTGCTGATATTGCCCCATCACCAGTAAACGTGTCTTCAACGACTACACTTTATAAAGCTGGTTTGAGTACGGGTTTAGATCAAACTACTGGGATGAGTAGAAGAATTTTAAAAACATCAGAAACAGGTAAAACATTATTAATATCACCTGCTTTATATGGAACACAAGTTTTACATGGTGTAACTTTAGCAAACGCAGACGCTACAGTGGAGTTAGCGAGCGCAAGTCCAACTTTAGCAGAGCTTGGTATTAAGGTAGGTGACTATCTTGAAGGAACTGGTGTTCCAGCAGGCGCAACAGTTTTATCTATAACAGATGCTGATACCTTTGAGATGTCTGTAGCTGCTGATCAAGATGTAGTTACAACTGATGGTTCTATAGCGGTTTTCGCTAAAGCAACAGCTAGTAAAGCCAACAAGGTTTACATTTGTAACTCTTCAACATCTAGTGAAGATTACTTCGTAGTTACTATTAATCAAGAAGAAATAGGTAGATTATATGGAGGAGATTGGATGTTCATGCCCTGGAGTGCTTCGGATGATGATGCAGAAATATACGTAACAGCAGCTGTTCATACTACACCAGTAATTATAGACTATATGGTAGTAGGTGAAGGTAACGCAGCTTAGTAATAATAAATAAATAAATAAATAAATATGGCAACAACAAACGCAACTATCTCTATATCTAGTTCCGACATGATACCTGGTATGGCGATGAATTATTATAAAACATCTACGCTTCACAAAGCTGGCGGCTGTAAAGGTTTAGAAAAAATGATGAGTGGTACAGCTGAATATACTTCAACTGCAGAAGCTATTTTACTAGACCAATCAGCATTATCAGTAACAGCTGACAAAGCTAATAAAGTTTATATTAAAAATCTTTCAACAGACACTACAGAATATTTCACTATAACAATTAATGCTGAAGAGCTTGGTAGGTTATACGCTGGTGATTGGATGTTTATACCTTGGAGCGCTGAAGACTCTGCTGCTGATGTAAAGGTAACTCCTAGCGTGGCTTCTAGCATGAAATTAGAGTATATAGTAGTACACGAGTAAAATATGAAATGGTTAGGTCAGTATGTACAGAGTTTTACAGCTAGATTTAGACATGATGTTTATTTAGAGGCTCTAACCACCTCTACAGAAACAGACATGTTAGTAGTTGATTCTAATGGTAAAGTTACCAAAAGAGCAATCGATGCTATAACTGTAGACGTATCTGATTTTATGACCAACGGAGCAGATAACTATGTTCTAACAGCTACTGGTGCCGATGCTATAAACGCTGAGGCTAACCTGCAGTTTAATGGTAGTGCTTTAAATGTTATTGGTGTTGCGGATATATCACCGGCTAATGATGCTGGCGCTGCCGCGTTGACTATAGACAATGACGATGTTGATCAAATAGCTTTAGATATTGATGCTGAAAACACCACTGCTAACATAATAGATATAGACGCCGCAGACTTAACAACTGCTAACGCTATTAAAATAACAAGAGGTAATAGCGCTGGAGGCGTGTCCGAATCCGCCACAAGCTCAACTATTCACATTGATCAAGATAATTCTTCAACTGTTTCATCACAAGAATTTTATAATGTAATTCACCTTGATTATGATACTGATACCGAGGCTGCTGGCGCTCAATTTACAAGAGGTGTTTACGTTGATATCAATGATACTTCACCCGCTAGTGGTGTTGTTAATGCTTGGAAGCAAAAACATGGTTTTTACGCTAAAATTAGCAAAGACAATACATATTCAAATAATTTCCACGCTGGATTCTATGCTGATATATCAGGTGGTGACGCCACTTATCAATATGGAACCAATCCGGAGTTTTACGCAAGTAGTATATATAAAAGTGGTAATGTAGGGTTTTTCTCTAAAGGCGAAGCTTTTTCTTTAGTAGCTACAGCCGGCGATGATCCAGACTATTTCGGTATAAGAACAACAACACACGGTGCTACAAAACTAGTAACCGCTGATTACGCTGGTGCTGCAGCTAATTTTGAAATAGAAGCTGATGGTGCTATAACATTAGACGCGGAAGGAGATATAAATCTCGAAGTAGGTGGTGATGACCTTACAATAGATACAAATAACGTTACTATAACATCAGCTGATAGCGGTTTCCCGGTTATTGGTATGGTAACAAATAACACTGATAAAGATAAGTCTGGAGAATTACGATTTAAAAAAGATGCTGCTGATACTGAAGATGGAGAAAATTTAGGAAAAATCACTTGGTACGGAGAGGACGAGGGAAACAATAACACACAATTTGCTGGAATATTAGGTGAAATATCTGAATCTGACGATGGTACTGAAGCTGGTAGACTAACTTTTTCTGTTGCGGAAAGTGATGGTGCTAATACAGCTGTAACAGCTGGGTTGGTTTTAGAGGGTGAACACGCTACTGATGGTCAAATAGACGTTACAATAGCTGCCGGTGCCGCTTCTGACACTACTATAGCTGGGAATTTAACAGTAACAAGTGATCTAACCGTAAATGGTGACACGATTACTTTTGAATCTGCGAACGCTGATGATCCAGCTGTGATTATTAGAAATACATCAAATGATAATCAAGCCGCTAGATTACAAATGCGGAAAAATAGAACTGATACTCAAGCTGACAATGACCGTGTTGCTGAGTTAGATTTTATGGGGGAAGATGCTTCTGGTAACCTTCAACAATATGGTAAGCTTATGGTTCAAGTATTGGAAGCAGATCATGGCAGTGAAACTGGTATAGTGAAGATTCAGGCTGCGGAGTATGATGGTACTCTCACAAACGGTTTGCAAGTTTGGGGTGGCACCGCTGATGGAGTGGTAAATGTAACCCTTGGCGCTGGAGTTGCCTCAACAACGACTGTTGGTGGCGAGCTTGTAGTAACAACAGGGACACCAACTACCGTGTCTAGTGGTAGCCAAGTAACCCTTGGGGTGCCAATGATAGCTAGACGTACAATAACTCAAGGTGAAATGAATGCTTTACACACAACACCTATTCCAATAATACCAGCACAAGGAGCTAATTTAATTGCAATACCTACACATTGTACTATATTTGTAGATAGAGCGTCTACAAACTCTGGTACAGGTGATCTTGTCTTTGGTTACGATAGTCCCGCTAGTTTTCAAAACGCTATATTTTATTCTAGAAGGTTTAACAACAGTGTAACTACAGATATGCATTATGAGATAGGTCGTTATCTTGGTAAATGGGGAACCTCTTTAACAGCCGGTGTTGATACGGTATTTGATGTCCATTTAACGGGTGCCGCAAGTAACAATTGCTTTACAAGCGTGGATGTTTATGTAACTTATTATGTAATTGATAGATCTTAATTATGGCATTAAACGATAAAAAATACGAAAAATTTTATTCTACCTCGGGTAGTGACGCTGACAAGGCAGACGCTGCAAAGTTAACAAAAGCAGAGAGAGATTGGGATTATGAAAGAGCGACGGGTTGTGAATTTTATTTAAATCACGATGAATTCGCTCCATTATTATTTCAGCTTCAACAAATGCAAGATGAATTAGATGCTTTGAGAACTGAAATATCAGCTAACAAAGACAAGGCTACATTTCCCGGGTTTGGCACAAGCGGTACAACAGCTTTGGCTGGCAACACAACAACTATATCAAATTCACAGGCAAATGCTATTACTGCTAACACCGCTAAAAATGGTATATCAGATTCGCAAGCTGATGCAATAACAGCTAACACAGCTAAAGTAACATTTCCGGTTACATATCACGAAGCTTTGCTTGGTTCTTTAAGTTTCGCTGTTGACAAAACCGGTGCTGGATTAACTATATCAAACACTTATACGGAAAAAGGAAAGTCAGTAACAAAATCGTTGACATTAACATTAAAATAAAATGGGATTACTTATTCAAAAAATACCTGATGGAAGTAAAACAGAAATAGCTTTAAACACCGACAGTTTCAGGTCTATGATTTTTACTAATACTCACGCAACGGATGCCGTTACTATAGATCTTTGGTTAACCGATTTATCAGGAGATAATGTTGTTACAACTGGAGTTTATGTAAATAACGGTAGTGGTTATACTAGTGCGCCGGGAACAGCGATGACAATGGCTGTTGATAATGGAGCTGGTGGTTCTTCTGCAGCTACTGATGATATGTTCAACAGTGAAAAGGTTTACAAGTCTGATGGTACCCATATAGGCACATGTACTGAAGCTCTTAGTAGTACATCCTTAAGTTTTGCTAACGGATTAGTTAAATTGGTTGCAGATAACACCATTTTATATGTTGGGCAAAAATATTACATTTATAACAACGTTGTTATACCAAATGGAGCTTCTTTACAATTAACAGACCACGAAATTGACTATAATAATAATAATTACAATTTATATATAGAATCTAGTAATGCTAGTGGATATATAGATATAATAACTACAACAATATGATAAGTAAACATGTAAGTTACAAAGAGGGTGTTTATAGTAACACTGCTTTAAGAAGAGGTATAGACAATACTCCTACGGATGACCATCTTCATTTTATGGAGTTAATTGCTGAAAATATATTTGAACCTCTTAGGCAACACGTAGGAGGACCAATAAAGATTAACAGTTTTTATAGATCGCCAGAATTAAACACGGCAATTGGTGGGTCTAAGACTTCACAACACTGCAAGGGTCAAGCTATGGATATTGACGATACTTTTGGGGTTATGACTAACGCTGAAATGTATAAGTTTATAAAAGAAAATTTAAACTTTGATCAAATGATATGGGAGTTTGGGGACGACGAAAACCCTAACTGGGTTCATGTTAGTTATGTGTCATCTGAAAAAAATAGAAATAGATGCTTAAAAGCGTATAAAGAAAATGGTAAAACTAAATACATGGTAATATGAGTTTCAAAATGAAAGGTTGGAGTGGGTACCAAAATTCACCATTAAATAAAAAAGAAAGCTTTAAGCCTCATAATATGTATGATAAAAAAAAGGCTGAAACATATAAAGAGCATTTAGATTTAAAAGAAAAAGGCTATGGCCACAGTCCTATGAAAGAAAAATCTTGTAACTGTTGGAAGGGTTATAGTAGAGTTCCTGGAACAAAACCTTGTGCTCCTGGTAGTTGTAAAAAATCTTCTCCAGCCAAACAAACAAATAAAAGAACAAAGGGTAAAGGGAGACATTTTAGAACGTCAGAAGAAGGGGCTGGTATGACTAAGGCTGGTGTTACTTCTTATAAATCTCAAAACCCAGGTAGTAAATTAAAAACAGCTGTAACTGGTAAGGTTAAACCTGGTAGCAAGGCTGCTGGAAGAAGAAAATCATTTTGTGCTAGGTCTAAAGGTTGGACCGGCGAAAGAGGTAAGGCCGCTAGAGCAAGATGGAAATGTTAACAATTATTTAACACAATAAATATTAATATACTATTTAATGTAGTAATATTATATTTATGGAGACACATAAAATTGATATTAGTCCTATTATATATATAGTACTAATGATCACTATCTTTTTGATAGCAATATAAAAAAAGGGGACAACTTTCGTTATCCCCTTTCTCATTTTAAGAACGCTCTAGAACTGAGCATTCTTTTGTTTTTGAACTTCAATTCTACATTCTTGAGCTAGTGCTTTTACAGCTTGCATAGCTTTTCTAACTCGCGTTCCCGCTGAGTTATTCCCTTCAACAAATTTTGTTACATCTGCTTGACAATCATTAACAGCGTCTTGTAACTCATCAAAGAGAGTATTTAATTTATTAAAACTCATAATTTAATTTAATTTAATTTATACTTAATTTATTTTTTACAGTTTTTTGGAACACCACATTCGTCACACATAAGAAAATACATGATTACTAGTAAAGCTAATAACCCTGTAAATCCAGCGTTACCAATTCCGTTTACCATTGTTATAAAATTATCTATAACATTCATTCCAAACATGTTATCGCCTGTTAATAGCGTCCACAAAATTGTTACTGGCACTATAGACATTAATATAGCCACTATACCACCAAGAAATCCTGTAAAATACTTCATTACTTTTTCCATTATTGTTTGTTTTAATTAATACTTGTTTTAAAGTCTATAAGATACACCTAATCTAAATTCCCCCTCTCTATTACCTTCAGCGTCTTCTTTTACAGGCATCACGTAATAAGGGTCAACGTATAATTTTTTCCACACGTTGAAAGAGTATCCTAATCCTAATTCTAACTTGTCTTTCATTTCTGCTTCAGAATCTTTTTCGTGATTATACACACAAGTAGCCCACACGCCATTGTATACATCATATCTACCGAACAATTCATAAGCGTCTTCACCGTCCATAGATGCGCCTACCATTAACTTTTCGTTAACTACGTAACCAACACCTATTTTAT
>TARA_R100000655_G_scaffold33016_1_pt1 | contig 36079 bp, 50 predicted proteins | sample TARA_R100000655 | Tara Oceans TARA_R100000655 (sample SAMEA2622497) | marine metagenome | biome: marine biome (ENVO:00000447); feature: deep chlorophyll maximum layer (ENVO:xxxxxxxx); material: "saline water (ENVO:00002010), including plankton (ENVO:xxxxxxxx)" | depth 90 m
TCCGTGCCGATGTCTTTCTAAGTCGTTTTCATCTTTCTTCATCATCACATAATTTTTAAAACCAGGATCAAGCTGCATCATTCTTTACCGCCTATTCGTATCTGACCATTCAGATCAAAATGAATCTTGCCCATCTTTGCCAAAAACTGTAAGCGCGGATAAACTGCACCGCGACTCATGCCCATCTCTTTAGCAATCTGATGTTGGGTTGGGGTAAAGCTATATCGCTTATAAAGTTTCTTAATCACTTTGAGTGTTTCAATGGCGTTTTTTTGTCGCCTGTTTTCAATCGATGTCTTCATTTTGAATCTCCTTGATTGTGAGGGTTTTGTTTCGCACAACACGCGCTTCTGTGGCGGGTATGACTTTGGTGACTTCTGGCTTTGCTTTGTATCGCCTAGAACCCCATTTGATCTGAAACTGGCCCGTGACTGCATGATCGTTCTCTTGCATAAGTGTTTTGATCTCAGTCTCTCTGTCATCAATGATTTGTTTTGCGTTCTCAATAATTCGCTTTGAGGCTTGTATGTCCTCAACCTTCATTGCGATCTCGTCTGGAAGCTCAACCAATTTATCCACCGACTCTGACCAAATGATATTGGCATCGATGCTGTTCTCTGGCTCAAAATATTTGCGAGTCTTTATGCGTTCATCAAAATCAGTCACGATTTCTTCCAACCACGAACTGAACTCAGGGTCACGTTCGTAAACGTAAACCCTAAGATCAGTCGAAGCATACAAGACCACAACAGCGCACCAGTCTAATCCAGCGCATTCCATAAGCCCCTGAGCTTGGAATTTGCCTCGCCAGTCTGGGAGATCATCGTCTCCATAGTCTCTTGTGGTCTTGGCTTCTAGGATGCCATCACCAGTCAAACGCAGTTCTTTATTATTTGAGGTAAATATGTTTTGCGTTGTATCGGTTTTGACAACCAAGGGGGATTCATCGCCTACCGTTGCCGTTGCGATGCCATCGGGCGATCCAGCAAGCGGTAGTGTTTTGTGTATTAGAGGCTCATCGATGTCGAGCTGTGGGTTTGTTAAACCGAGTCTAAGACATGCTTCCTCTAAGATTGGATTCTCCAGGACATCGCCCACTCTCATAAAGAGAGGTTGCTTATCGTCTCGGACATTCTCAAATCGTGCTGCCCTGATACAGCGATCAAGCAACTCGTTCTTGGTTAGGCCATAAGGGTAGTTAGGATCAAATACCGCTAGACCAGAACACGAGAGCTGATAATCAGGTGTGACTTTACCGACCATATCTGCTGACTCCCATTGCATCTTCAATGTCCTCAACAGACCAAGTAGTCATGACTCGATTCCAGTTTTTATCTTGGAAGTCGAAATAATTTACATAGGTCAAACCAATGTGATCGCCCTGATCGATCCTTCGATACGATTCAATACAATCCACAGGTATCTTGAGACAACCTTTTATTCGTGGCACATATGGGTTAATGTATTTAGGCTTAGATGTTGCATGTTGGTACATGGTACTCTCCTCTCTTTGAGAGCGATTGCGACCATACATCTACCAACGGCATCCTTACAGCAGTAATTGTAAAAGCTGTTAGGACAGTTCCAACTACCGAATTTACCTTAATATATATTATACGCATATATACAGAGTAAATTTTTTTAGACGATACGGTGCTTTCGCTTGATTTTATTGAGTTTGACAAGGTTTGAGCCTCATCGGTGGGTAATGAATCAGGTGTTTCATAGGAAAAACACCTAAAAAGGGGTTCTCGGAACAGCTTTACCAAAGGGCCAATCACTCGGCATCCCTAGTTGATCGGCGTTCCCGAAGGGTTAAACGGGCATGATCCAATATGCGCTGGGCAATGGCTGCCTTCATTGACATGCGAAGCTCGGCGCGTTTGATGGCCTTTAATTCATCCAATACGTCTTTGAATACATCGATGGCATCATCGAGGTCGTCACTGGTCAGCATTGGGATTTCAAGTCTCTTTGTACCCCACCCAAAATAATCGAGGTGATACACCTCTTGGTCTTTTGTGTTGGTGGTGGGTAGAGTCATGCCTGTTTTGTTCTCCTGTTTTTTCATTGTTCACCTAATATATTTTTTTTGTTTATGTTTGGTCAAGGGGAAATACTGATAATAAATGGTGATAATAAATGGTGATAATAAATTATCAGTATTTATTGGACAGCCTTTCATCAATAATTCTGATTGGCATCACGAATGAAGCCCCTTATGCGTTCGTCAAACTGATCGGGGTCTGTGCCTTGCCATCCAATGTAATGAAACAGCCAGTCGTTCTCGGCTGTGGACCATGCGCCCTCAGAAAAGTCATTGAGATCGGCTCGATCCAATCCGAATTGTCGCATGTTCCAAAGCACCCAATCTTTGATGTGTTCTTCGCTGTAAACATAATGCTTGGCACGATTGTCAATGACCTTTGTAAATTTATTATAAACACCCGTCCTTTTTCTAATGAGTCCTTTGTTGAGGTGTTTCTTCAAAATCTTCCGAACCGAATGGATGGTGTATTCGCCTTTGCCTTTCACTCTTTCCACCGATGAGAGAATGTCGGTTTCGGTGGTTTGTTGGTTGGCAATGCAGCGAATCAAGATGATGGCTAAAATGTATCGATCGGGTGGATTCGAAGATTCATTGATTGCATCACTAAAATTGGATGACAATGATTCCAATCTTGAAGATCGCAGTGCAGACAGAAACAAAATGGTCACACCCAAACACATTACAAAGGTGTCAAATGTTTCGAAATTAATCGTGCAGTTCTTCCAAGCCTTTTTAAAGAAAAGGCTGTGATCGGGGTCTAATTCTCGTGGGAACTCTAAATACTGAAATCCGCCTTCTTTTACTTCTCTCATGACAACTCCTTTATTTTCAACAATAGATTCCTGACGTTTGATGGATGCCAGGTTCTTCCATAGCGTGATTTGATGCCCTCGGCATTGAGTCGGTTGGCAATGTCCTGATAGGTGTTTGCCCCACTCTTTTGAATCTTCTTCACCACAGGGCGCATCGTGACCGCAAAGTCATTGGCTCGTCTGGTGTGATCTTCCGAGGCTTTTTGGGTGGCTTCCTTGATGTTTGGATTGCCAAACTTCATGCCTTTGGCTTTCAGCTTTGCCATTGCTTTCTTCGTGTTGCGAGAAATCTTTTTGCGATTCTGTGCCACGATGTTTGCCATCATGTCCATCGGAATCCAATGAACACCCCAAATGTCGAGTGCTGCAAATTTCAGGCCATACTTGTTGTATGCCTCTAACATCAGGCTCACAAACTTCAAGTTGTTGATCCTAGAACCGAGCTTTGGACTCAATATATTGGCTTTGTTTCTGACTGCATATTTAATTGCCAATTCAAGCTGTGGCATGTGATAAGGATTCCTCGATTTCTCTTCGATGTATTCCTTTAATATGTGTCGTGTCTTGCCCTTATCACGAAGGGGTGGATCGGTCGCTTCCTTGAGCTGGATGCGTTTCTTGTCGATGTCATCGTCACTGATGTGGTAGGTCACGAACCGAGTGGTGCGCCCTACTTTCACCTTGCCGACATCTGCAAAATCATCTTTTGTCATATTGTTCTCCTATGATGATTGTATTGAATTAAAAATCTCGTTGCCAACATCGTTCACATTCTGCTTGGCAGTCTCATCCATGACATGTGCATAACGCATAGTCGTCTTTGGACTTTTATGCCCTAGAAGGTTGCCTATTTCAACAAGGCTCACTTTCTTAGAACGCAGGGCAAATGTTGCAAACGAATGTCTGAGGTCGTGTAAACGAAGATCGGGTACACCCGCCTCTTCCCTTACTTGCAACCAAAACTTATCGGGGTATTTGCTTTGCATCATTGAACTGCCTTTGCGTTCTAGGTGGTTCACAATCTGCATCGCTTGATCGTTTAGATGGATCACACGATCACCATCTTTGTCATCGGTCTTGTGTTCCCTTAAAACGATTCTGTTGCCTTCTAGGTCATCCCATTTGGCAGATGCCAACTCACCTTTGCGACAACCTGTGTAGATTAAAAGCATGATGAAATCGATGTGTTTCTGATTGTCTTTTGTGCGTTTGCGATTGAGTACATCAAAGATGCGTTTCATTTCATCTTCATTGCAATATCTTTTGCGTTTTAAGTCTGGATGTCGCTTGATAAAGGTGCATGGGTTCTGCTCGACCATCTCGTATCGCATGGCAATATCAAATGTGCATTTCAATATCGTGAGACATCGATTGGCGATACCATTGCCACTTTTGCTTACCTCATAGAACCAATCGTTGATCTGATCGTGCTTGATGCGTTTGATGTTCTTATCGCCTATTGAGTCTTTGATGTGTCTCAACCATATTCGTTCCATGGAAGATACGGTTTTCTTCTCACGGCGATTGAGGTCGCACACATAAAGCTCGAAGGCTTTATTGAGGGTTTCCATTTCGTTCTCCTATATAAAACTTAATTAGGTATCACGCCTACAGCATGAACACTCTTGTTTCTTTGTTTGGCAATCAAATCTGCATAATACTGTTTGTCATTCCTTGTAAGTGTTCGCTCATCAGAGCTTGTCATTTCTCCTGATATAAAAGAACACATTTGCTCGAATATCTCTTTGTCGCTTAGTCCTTTTTCTATTAACCTTGCTATATTCTTCTTTGCAGATTTTTCTTTATTTTGTGGGTTTAGTCTTATTAATTCTTCCCAATGTTTTGTTTGTTCCATTTCGTTCTCCTATAAAAAAGGCAGCCTTAATTGGCTGCCCTGTTGTTTGTTTGGTGTTCTTCGATTAGATTCAATGCTCCGTTTTTTGCTTCTTTCCAAGAAAAGACTCTGTATTCCCATGGATCAAGAGTTTCTATTTCGGGATCGTTTTTGTCATAGACTTCAATAATCAACTCGTTCTCAAACCAATCATCGTGGTAAATGTGCAACCAATCGTGTTCCTCTGTCAACATCTGACATCTTTGTTTGGGTGAAATCCTTTTCTTCTTAGGTTTCTCAACCTCAACGATTGCGATTTCTGGAACAGCCTCAAAAGGTTTATGCCTTCTGCTGAGTTTATGTTTTCTTTTCCATTCATCAAAACAATCGTGGCTAACTCTAAACTGATACATTGTTTGGCACAGTTCATCGATGCTTGGTTGTTTGGGATGAAAGATGTTAAGAAGATTACAATAGGCTGAAACAAATTGACGACCATGTAAATCATCTGTTAAGAGATGTGCGTATTCATGAAGTATCACTCCATAGTTCATACTCCATCTTTTTCTCAGGTGTATCTCAGACCTACCTTCGACAAAAGAACAGCCATGACCATCTTTAAATTTAATTTTAGTATTTCTTTTAAAGATTTTATCTAATCTTTTGATAATTAATCTCACTTGTTGCTCGGTAAGATAACTGATTTTAGTCATCCATGATTGAGAATTTTCCCAGTCATATACTCGCTTTCTTTGAAAGTCTCTTACCTCAGTCATTTCGTTCTCCTATGTATTTTTTATGTATAAGTATTGTTCTATTTCTATTGACTATATAGACATATATAGAAATTACAAGTACTATTGGGTCATCTTTTTCAAGTTGTAAATTATGAAAAAACCACAATACAAAGCACTATGGGTTGATCCAGAGCTACACGCTCAAATCCTTTGTCTAGCGGACTTTCAGAGGCGCAGCATTAAAAATGTAGTGGAAAGCATACTCAAAATAGCAATCAGAGAAGAAGCCGAGAAAATTGAAAACGGTGAAAAATAATAGCAAAAGATAGGAGATTTGCGCATGTCAAAGAAGAGTAGAACGAAGGGCCATAACTTTGAAAGAGAAGTTGCGCTCATTCTAAACGAGGCTTTTTACATGGCAGATTTACCCATCAAAGTACAACGTGATTTAGCACAATATCAGGAAAGAGACCGAGGCGATCTCGTTGGTCTCGAGGACTATGGTTTTGTCATTGAGTGCAAACGATATGCCAAAGGCAATAAACCCCTCACCGCTTGGTGGGATCAGGTCACGAAAGCTGCCGATTATCAAAATGCCATCCCCCTACTCATCTACCGATTTGATCGACAACAATCAGAAGTGCAATTCCCATTGATGATGTTCATCACAGAAAGAGAGCATCAACCTGAGTTCAACGAATATTTTGTACGCATGGATTTCGATAAATTCTTGCACCCATTCATCTCTTATTTAAAGGCGAAACATGAGCAGTGATGACAAAGGCGATTTCGCAGAGTTCTTGGAGTTTATTAAAGACTTCTATCAAGGCTATGTTCAGAGCTGTAAGTCGCAAGATAAAGAACCACTGGAATACGAGGTCTATGTGGACACACGATTCTTTTGGCTTGTGGATCGATACAAAGAGTTCAAAGGGTTGGTGCATTGATGAATCCTAAGTTTGAAGATTTTAAACGGGTGGTGGTCGCTCTATTTTTGGGGGCCATCGTAATTTTAATCACTAATAATTTATAAGGAGAAGAAAATGAGCTTATTAGGACTAAACGATGCAGCAGATGACAAGCTGTTCATCCGATATATGCCATCTACTAATGGATGGTTTGTCGGCAAAGAAGATGAAGTGGATTTGAAATACTTTATCTTAAACCCAAGTTCTGTGAAAACAGGATGGGGCAAAATCACAAAAGGAGAAGCCCCTGATTGGGTGTTTGATGAAGCCCTTGGTAAAAGAGCGATTCGACCAGGTGACACAGAAGAAGAGAAAATGAACTACAAACGTGGTTTCTCTGTGGACATGTTTATCCAGGAGGAAGGGCTTAGAACATGGTCAACCACAACCACTGGATCAAACATTGGTTTTGAGAACGTCTACACCGAGATACATGCCAAACAAGCAGAGAACGTGGGCAAGTTTCCCGTGATCGAATATACGGGTTCTGAGGCGATCAAAATAGGCAAAGGCAATACACGAGTGCCTCAGTTTACTTTGGTCAAATGGGTCGAGTCGGATGAGTTCGAGAAGAATGAACCGAACGGTGCATACGAAGAGCCTAGCTTTGATGAGCCAGTGGCAGAAGATAACCCCCAAGACGATATACCGTTCTAGACAATATCGTCACCCAAAAGGCTAGGGTGGGTTTGTTCTCCTATCTTCCCACCCTAGACCTATAGGAGATAACATGATTGAAATCAGATACGCAGATAAAAACGACTTGGTTTTTATTGATTATTTACAAAAAAAGAACGCAGAAGATTTATCTTTTTATCCTAAAGTAGTTTTTGAAAGAGAGGTTGAAAACAAAAGATTGCTATTAGCCTTAGTCAACAAACAACACGCTGGATACTTATATCATGGAAGCATTGAGGTTTATAAACCAATAAAAATTCATCAAGCCTGTATCGAATATGATCTGAGGGGTAATTGGTATGGGGCTGGTTTGGTTGGAACATTAGAGGACATTGGAAAGTTAATCAACGCACAAGGCATATCATTGCGTTGCGGTTCTGATATTGCAGCAAATAGTTTTTGGAAATTGATGGGTTTTAAGTGCATTGATATACAACCAGGCGGTATAAGGAGAATGAGAGACATCAATGTTTGGTTCAAGCAGATAACAGAGGATATGTTTGGGGATGAGATTGACAACAGTTTAGCAATCGAGCCAAGCACCAAGAAAAAAGACTCAAGTTATTGGAGAAAGCGAGGAGAAAACAAATCACAAAGCAGTATGTTGAGAGGGGATGCGCTGTTGAAATACAGGGAAGAAATACTGAAGGAAGCAGAACATGATTGAAATCAGTCAATACAGCAAAGAGATCGCTCTGGCCCTACTCGGCGAGGAGAACAAGCGACTCAGCAGTGCTTATGAGCTGAGATACGGCAACAAGGGCAGCTTGTCGGTCGATCTCAACAAAGGCACTTGGTTCGACCACGAAGCCGATGAAGGCGGTGGCATGATCAGTTTTATAAAGAAATATCACGGCGAGGATGTAAGCCAGTTTTTAAGGTCGATGGGCATCGAGGATTTGCAACCCGTATCGGTGACAGCACAACCAGAAAAGCCCACAAAGAGTTACAGCAATGACGAGATGCGCAACATGGCGAAGAAAGCCGAGTTGGTGTCTCGTTATTCAGACACGTTCTGTGTCATGCGTTTTCCAGGCAAGGTCATACGACCGTTCAGCCGATTGGACGATGGCACATGGCAAATGAAACGCCCCAAGGGGCAACTTCCATTGCTGATCTCAAGCGAGGGCGATGAGAGTTTGCCCTGTTTGATCGTTGAGGGAGAGCAAGCAGCACTTGGTGCTAGAGCATTGTACGAGGGCATTGTGGTCACATGGCACGGTGGCACGGGCAGTTGGAACAATCAAGATTGGTCACAGCTCAAACGCTTTCCCAAAGCGATTATATGGCCCGATAACGATGAGGCGGGATTTGAGGTTGCCAAGTCGATCAAAGACGAGCTGAAAACACACGGCATTGACACGGTGATCATTGAACCGCCTGAACACTTCCAGCCCAAAGACGACCTCATGGATGCGTTTGAGCGCGAAGAGCCGATCAATGTGATTGAGTTGGCAGATGCGCGTGCGATGGATAGAGGTAAACGAGTTATTTACAGTCATTATGGAGATTTCAAAGACAAAGAATATCCTCAGATGGTGTGGGTGATCGAGAACCTTATGGCAAGAGGTCATTTGTCCATGATTCATGGCAGTCCTGGACACGGAAAGAGTTTAATTACACAGATCATGGCTGTTTGCTTGGCTGCTGGTTATGACTTTGGACACTATCGCATTGAGAAGCCACAAAAGGTTTTGTTGGTCGATGCAGAGATGCCACCTGTGAGCTTACAAGAGCGATTTGCAGACATGATGATTATTTTTAATGGCGAGGTTGAAAGAGATGAACTGATTAAACGAGTCAATCAAAACTTGGTCATTGTCAGTCATCACGATCAACCAGAGGGATTGATTCCACTCAATACCGATGATGGCAGAGAGTGGTATTACAACCTGATCGATGATGTCGATCCAGACTTCATTATTCTCGATAATTTATTAACGCTGATGCAATTTGAGGACTCAAACAGTTCTGAAGAATGGGTCAGAGAGGTCAATCCCCTACTCCTTAAAATGAGGCAACAAGATCGTTCCGTGTGGTTTGTGCATCACTCAGGTAAATCAGGCAAACAACTCGGCAGCATGGCAAAAGAGGTCATATTGGATTGTGTCGTCAGAATTGAGCTGCAAGGCATCGATGAAGAGGACGATGACAGCATGCTTGGATTGGACACCAATCTGCAAGAGTCTAAGTTCAAATGGACATTCGAGAAAACCAGACATTTTTACGGCCAACATGCTTTCCCTGTGCTGTGGAAATACAGCAATGGAATATTAACCAAAGACCTCACTGACAAAGAAATGAGGACTCAAATGGTTGCAAAAATGAAGATTGAGGGCTTGAGCAACAAGGAAATTGCCAAAGAGTTTAAAATAAACGAGAGAACCGTAAGACGAGACCTCAAATCGGCTGAAAGCCTTGGATTTATTGACAATGAGCCTGAATTTTAGTGCAAAAACAAAATGTCCACTTTTCGAGCTAAAAAAAAGGGCAAAAGTGGACATGGTTTTCATGAAGTGGACATTGGGTTGGACAAAAGAGTGGACATTGTTGTCCAAAATAATATGAATAAAATCAATAACATACAAAAAAGTGGACATTTGGTTGGACAACATCTTGGACATGATGTCCAGAAATTGATGACAATGGACAGGCGGACAAGTGTATATAAAAGACACTTGTCGCCTAGTCATGACCTTTTTGTCCTTTTTTGAGCCTTATTTATTATGAGTAATTTAGAGTACAGAATGAAGAACATCAGAGACGAGTCTTTTAAAAAGAAAAAGGAAGAAGCCAACGCGGTTTATTCAAAGATGTTAAAACTCAAAGCAGAGGCATCGGCTCGTTATGGGTGGGATCGAATCATGGAGATTATATCGCCTGATTTGAGAAAGCGATTCTATCGTCAGCAAATGTTGTTGACCAATTCGTTATTGGAAAACGATCCAGACGAGATCATCAAACAATCCGAGGGCATGATGCGTGGCATAACTGCCCTGGTTGAATATGTCAGCGAACAGGGATTTCAAGAACTCGATGAAAACATATGGATTACCAAGCATAAAAAATTGGGTGTGCAAATATTGATTGCATTGGATCAAGATGCTTTGGCGAAATGTGCTGCTATTTGTCAGGCAGAACCACCGAGTCTGTATTTCAGTATCAATGAAATATTTTGCATGATTCCAGAAGAGACATTCGATATTAAAAAAAGATTTAAGGAGAGCTTTGGAGATGTGACGATTCTCAGTCGTAAACCGATTGACATCGATAAGGAGTCACAGAACTTTATTGAAGATGAAATACTTTATTAATAATGGCCCATTACAAAAAACAATATGGCATTTCAGGGGAGATGCTAACAGCGACCTATTTTCTATTAAAAGGCTTCAATGTGTTTCAACCGTTTGCGACATCATCAAGGGATTTGCTCGTGGAGATTGAAGGCAATTACTACGGCGTACAGGTTAAAAGTGGAATGAATCCTTGGAAAGACCCAACAAGAAAGAAAAAGCGATACAAGTTTAACCTGAAGCACAGCTCAACTCACGATCCATACGATCAAGACATCGTTCATATCTTCGCTTGCGTTGATCTCAGAACAAAGTTTATTTTGTTTGAAGAAAACAGAGGCCAGAAAGCCAAGGCTGTGACTATTGATAAGTTCACATTAGAGAATCAAGAACAATCATTTGACGAGATGCTAAAAAAAATTAAATAAAGAATACAACTACCATAGGGTTATAATTATGGACAATGAAAATGAAAACGAAAATCAAAAGCAAGAGCTGACATTGGAATCGGTGGCTGCATATTGGACTCATCGTGGCTTTGTTGGCAAACAGCTTGCCATCAAAATTGCAGAGACAATGAGTCGTGGTGAAATCGTAGACAATGGCAATGATGCTTGCAAGGTATGTGAATGACTGTAAAAAAGAAAGTTGGAAGAAAGAGGATTGACCTCAATCCTGAGAAGGTCAGAAGATTGGCAGCACAAGGATTGAGTCAGAAGCAAATTGCTAAAGCAATGGGTGTGTCCTGGAATACTTTGAGTCGTAATCGTAAACGATCAAAGGATTTCAATGCTGCATACGAACAAGGCGTTGCTGAAGGATTGTCCAGCGTGACTAATTCTTTATATGAGCAAGCGTTGGGTGGCAATACAACTGCTTCGATATTTTTCCTCAAGAACCGAGATGAAAACAGATGGCGTGACAGAGTAGAAACAACTCACGACCATACATTAAGCCTCACAAATGTAATAGATTCGGCTAAAAAAAGGCTCATTGATGTCACTCCTGAACCAAAAAAGATCAGCAAATTAGATATTAGTGAATGATTGTGCTTATCGTGCATGAAACCTTCAAAGCATTGATTCTATTGAGATACAAGACGATTAAGGGTTGTTGTATGGCTAATTTTGAACCTCTTAAAAGGCGGGGGGAACAAAAGTTGTTGCCGCGCCGAGATCAAGGCCATCTTTTGTTTTTTCCCAACAAACAGGGAAAATCCACTGTTTTTAGCCAGGCAAATACAGTTCTTATTCAGGTAAAAGCCTTGAAAGCCTTTATCTATAGGGTTTTCCATGTTCTATACCAGAACATAGTAAGCAATCTCAGCTCAGTTTCGGCGGCTGGATCGCTGCTTAGACCCCCCTTCGATTCCAAGCGGGGGGCGTTTGTTTTCGTACCCCCGAACTAAAATTTTTTAATTTTTTGTGAGATGAAATACACCCCTAAACAAGAAGAAGAATTGATGACCGATATATGGTCACTTACCATAAAGGATTCGCCACTGAACTTTGTGCGTTATGCCTTCCCTTGGGGCATCGAGAACACCCCCCTCGAAGAATTTACTGGCCCTAGAGAGTGGCAAGAAAAAATTTTACGAGACATTGGCAATCACATACGCAAGAACGAAACAATCGATTTGCCTGAGATGTTTAGACTCGCAGTTGCCTCTGGTCGCGGCATTGGCAAGTCGGCTTTGGTCGCCTGGATCATTCTTTGGTTTTTATCCACGCGTCTTGGCGGCACAGTCGTTGTATCTGCCAACACCGAACAACAGCTCAGATCGAGAACATGGGCAGAGCTGGGCAAGTGGCTCACTCTATCCATCAACGGTCATTGGTTCGCAAAGACAGCGACCACACTGAGACCGCAAGCATGGTTTGAAGAATTATTGGTCAGAGACCTAAACATCGATTGCGGCTATTACTATGCAATGGCTTCTTTGTGGTCAGAAGAGAATCCGGACGCATATGCTGGCCTCCATAGTACCTTGGGTATCTTACTGATTATGGATGAGGCAAGCGGTATACCCGCACCGATTTATTCCGTGTCTGAAGGCTTTTTCACAGAACCCACAAAGAATCGTTTTTGGCTGACGTTTTCAAACCCAAGGCGCAACACGGGGCCATTCTTTGATGCGTTTCACTCAAAACGAGCGTTTTGGAACACGGAACAGATCGACTCACGCGATGTCGAAGGCACAGACCAGGCGTTGTTTCATAAAATGATTGAGCAATACGGTGAGGATTCCACCGTTGCCAGAGTCGAGGTCATGGGTGAGTTTCCAAAAGCCGATGACGACACTGTGATTCCTTTGGAGTTGGCAAGAGCAGCGGTGAGCCGTGATGTGGAATTAACTGCATCTGAGCCGATTGTATGGGGTTTGGATGTGGCTCGGTTTGGGGGCGATAATTCTGCGCTGTGTGTTCGTCAAGGCAACACGGTATTTGAGATTAAAACATTTCGCTCGATGGATTTAATGCAACTTTGCGGTGCGGTCAAAAATATTTATGACTCTGCGACCGCAATGAATAAACCGCAAGAGATATTGGTCGATGTCATTGGTCTGGGTTCGGGCGTGGTGGATCGTCTTTCTGAGTTGGGCATGCCAGTGCGCGGTGTCAATGTTGCGGAATCGCCCGCAAGTCGCAGAAACTATTTGAATCTACGCGCCGAGTTGTGGTTTGCGATCAAAGATTGGCTTACCAAAAGAGATTGTCGTTTGCCAGAGGATGATGAATTGATTGCAGAACTGACCTCACCGCAATATACTTATACAAGTGCTGGCAAGATAAAGATTGAAGCAAAAGAGGCAATGCGTAAACGCGGCATCAAGTCTCCCGACAAAGCCGATGCGCTGGCACTGACGATGGCAAGCACCGCTGCGACCTTTACGGGTGGCACGATTTCCTCGATGGGGTATAATTTCAAGAAACCCCTAAAATCAAAAATTATACGAGTGGGATAAGCATACATGGAATATACAGATACCAAAGGGTCATACGATATTAGCGATGAAGATACGCTTGATTTACAAGCGGTCGTCAAAAGCGAAATGGAATCCGCACAGGATTTCATCGAACAGATTGGGCAAGAACGTGACGAGGCAACTCGTTATTATTTAGGCAAAGAACCAGGCGCAACTTCTGAGTTGCAATCGGAATACATTTCAACCGATGTCAGAGACAGCGTGTTATTCATGCTGCCATCGATCATGCGCACCTTCTTCGGCACAAAGAAAGTGGTCGAGTTTGTACCGCACTCTGCCGAGGACATACCCTTTGCCGAGCAGCAAACGGCGTATATCAATCACATCATACAAGAGAAGAATCCAGGCTTTAATGTCATGTATAACGCATTTAAGGATGCACTGATTCGTAAAACGGGCTTTGTAAAAGCCTATTGGGATGATTCGATTACATCCACTTGTCACGAGTTCAGCAATATTTCACCTGAAGATTACACCGCACTCATTATGGATGAGGATGTCGAGATCGTTGAAGAGAAAATGGAAATGGAAACTTTGACAATCGTAAACGAAATGACAGGCGATGAGATCACCGAGGAACGTCCGATTAGTTATGATTTAAAAATCAGACGAGTCAAAGCAAAAGACCAAGTGGTCATCGAGGCAGTACCGCCCGAAGAGATTTTGATTTCTCGTGCTGCAAGAGACATACACACTTCACCTTATGTGGCACATCGCATGGTCAAAACCATGAGTGAGCTGATTGCCATGGGTTATGAAAAAGAAGAGATTGAACAATATTCGGGTACAGGCGGATCGTATGACTCTGCTGAGTATGAGGCGGAACAAGCAAGGAATCCTCTGAGCGAGGTCATGTATGCCGACCGCCCCGACCCCGCTGGACAAGACATATTGTATGTCGAACATTATTTATTTTACGATTTGGATGGCGATGGCATTGATGAGCGCATCCGAGTCTGCACACTGGGTAATGGCATGAACATAGTCAATGCGATGCCTTGGGATGATTTACCTATCACAATCTTCTCACCCGATCCTGAACCGCATACCGCCATTGGCTCATGCCCCGCAGACTATCTCATCCCAATACAAGCCTCGAAGTCTCAGATCATGCGAGACACACTTGATTCATTGGGTGCCGCCATCCACCCCAGACTCGGAATTGTTGAGGGCCAAGTGAACATTGATGACGTTTTAAATACGGATATCGGGCAGCCGATTCGTATGCGCGCGCCCAATATGGTTCAACCCTTCGCTGTTCCCTTCGTTGGTAAAGAGGCATTTCCTGTGCTTGGTTATTTAGACGAGGCAAAAGAGAATCGCACAGGCGTTTCCAAAGCCAGTGCGGGTCTAAACGCCGATGCGTTGCAATCATCCACCAAAGCTGCCGTTGCTGCCACCATGTCGGGGGCGCAAGGTAGAATTGAGCTGATTTGTCGTCACTTTGGCGAGGGTCTGCGTGACTTGTATTCTCTCGTAAACAACCTAGTTATTAAAAACCAAGACAAACAAGACGTGTTTCGCTTAAACAACGAGTTTGTGCCTGTTGATCCGAGATATTGGGATGCAAACAAGGACATCGTGGTCAATGTCGCCATATCCAAAGGTTCGGATGAGGAAAAAATGCAAGTTTTGGCTCAAATGGCGGGCAAACAAGAGCAGATTTTACAAACATTAGGGCCACAAAACCCAATGGTGAGCTTGCAACAATACGCAAATACTTTGGGTCGGATCATCGAATTGGCTGGATTTAAGGATGTGAGTGCGTTTATCAACACCGATATACCGCCGATGCCACCACAGCCACAAGATGACAAGCCCGATGCTGCTGAAATGTTGGCACAAGCAGAGATACAAAAAGCCCAAGTGCAAGCACAAAAGGCAATCATCGATTCTGAAACGGATCGCATGAAACTGATTATGGAAGATGACTTTAAACGCGATGAAGCCGAAGCGGATATACGCTTAAAGGCTGCTGAACTGTCTGCCAAGTATGGCGCAGAGATTAACATTGCTGAGATAAATGCATTGATGGAACGAGATCGAGAGACCATTCGACAACTTGCCAAGTCACAAGCTGCGGGATTGTTTAATGGTACAGGAAACGGATAAATACTACGATTTAGAGTTCCTGGATTCAGCGGGCGAGATGATTTACACCGCCCAAGGCATCAAAGCCAAAAACTTAGAACATGCACGAGAGATCGTGTTGTGTTTTTTGTCTGATTTCATTGATGAAGATTCAGAGCTGTTATCTCACGAGGAGACAATAATTCATTGATGCCAAATAAAAAATATAAAAAGAGGAAAAAGCGATGAAGTTTAATGTGATTAAAAACGTGGTCGGCACACTCGCCCCCACCATTGGATCAGCATTGGGTGGCCCAATGGGAAACATGGCAGCCAACGTCATCGCTGACGTTTTAGGCGTTAAACCAGAACCAAAAGCACTGCAAAAGGCTATGGAAAACGCAACGCCAGAGCAGATGGCAGAAATTAAGAAAGCAGAGTTTGAATTTGAGACACAAATGAAAGAGCTGGATGTTGATATCTTTGCCCTTGAGACTGCGGACAAACAAGATGCCAGGCAAAAATTCAGTAAAGACTGGACAACAAGAGTCATGGGCATTGCCGTATTGGGTGGATTCTTGGGGTATATCTTCATGGTCACGCTGCAACCGCCTGAACAAAACTCCGAGGCTTTGATTAACCTCGTTCTTGGTTATCTCGGCGGATTGGCAAGTGCGGTGGTCTCGTTTTACTTTGGCGCATCAAACGGCGGTGGAAAATCAAAAAATTAAAAGAAATATGGGGTTATGGTGAAAAAATTTATAGGTATATTTGGGGTAATATTTACGCTTGGATTGCTAAATTCAGAAGCGGTTAGAGCAGATCAGACTGGAAACTGTACGGCTGGAAGCGAGTATTGTGAGCAAAACTCGTTGACTACGACCAACGCCACAACTACGACAAATACAAACAACAACAACACAACAACGACTTCGACAGCAACAAATACAAACAACAATACATCGACCTCGACAGCAACCAACACAAACAACAATGTTTCGACCAACACATCGACTTCAAGTTCGAGCAGTGTTAATCAGAACACCAACACATCGACATCGACCGCCAATAACAACAACAACAATGTCAATACTTCGACATCGAGCAATTCCAATGTGAACACCAATACATCCACATCAAATGTGACATCCAATGTGACCAACAACAACACCAGCAATGTCACATCGAGCAATGTCAATGTGAATGAGTCAACCAGCAGCAACCGAAATGTAAATGAATCGACATCTGACAACACCAATCGAAACATCAATGAGTCAAGCTCAAACTCTAATGTGACCACAGATAACAAGAATGTGAATGAGAACAACAGCACTTCAAACAACACCAATCGAAACATCAATGAGTCGAAGTCTGAGCAAACGATTAATCAAAACATTACACAAAAAGCACCGCCCGCTTCTGCAATAGCACCATCAATCATGTCGTATTCACAGGATTTGTGTACGGTTGGTAGATCGGGTGCTTTTCAGGGTCAAGTTTTTGGTTTATCTGCTGGTAGAACCGTCAGAGATGAAAACTGTGAACGATTAAAGTTAGGCAAATATTTATACGACATGGGCATGAAAGTCGCAGCCGTTGCCATCATGTGCCAAGACGTTAGAGTGTTCAGTGCAATGTATATGGCTGGTACGCCTTGTCCATATGAAGGCAAGATAGGCGAGGAAGCAAGACTGGCATGGGCTGCTAATCCTAAAGATCGACCCGATTACAAAGAAGCCAAATCAAATTATGTGACCAAATGTGCTGGCACAGAAAATAATGCGGGCCAGAGAAAATCGAGATTAACCTGTAAGCGTGAGTTTGATTCGGGCGGATAATGCCTAAGAAAAACAACGAAGGATTACAAAACGCCATTTTGTTTGGAATGGGATTGGCCTGTTTGCTTCTTTTATGCGCCACACTCAATATCAATGCTGGATATGTTTACGAGGCAAATCAAAACATTTTTAATTTAACCAATGAAAGCGGTACAACCAACATGGCAGTTGGTGACGACCAAGTTTCCAGTGCATTTAACCTAGATTTTACGTTTACATTTTATGGCGAAGATTTCACATCTGCTCGAATGGCAACCAATGGTTGTTTACACTTTGGGTCGTCAGGAAGTTATTGTAATGACTACACACCTGACCCATTACCTGAAATCACATACACCTTATATCCTTTCTGGACTGATCTGATTCGTGACAACGGCTCTAAGGTTCTGGCTAAGAATTTCACCGACAAATCTGTTTTTGGTTGGTACAACTTACGAGAATACAATCGCAGCAACACAGACAACTCGTTTGAGGTCGTTCTGTGGAAAGCAGACGACAGCTTTGAGTTTCGATACGGCGGGTTAAACGTCATTAAGCACGATGTTTTGATTGGAGAGCAAGGCAGCAGTTCACAAACTTACACTTATCTTTATCACGATGAATGTAGCACGGGAACAACAAACGTCTCTGGCACTTGTGTAAACAAAGATTGGAACAATACAACATTCAATACGCTTTTAGAAAACGGCGGAAGTTTGTATGGCGTTGGTTCTGGCAATGCGCTTGATTGCAGCAATCCATTGAACAATTCGGCTTGCGTTGGCTATGCTGCCGCATACCTTACTCAACAATGCAGTATTGACTCGCTTTATTCCAATCAATGCCCGTACTATTGGGATGCTGTGTTTGATGAAGAGTGTGAATACAACCCGCAGTCCGATCCAGCTTGCCCAGGATATAGTTTTGAAAGCTCATACGCTTATTACAATGAAGATACTTACAACTATGGCATTGAAGAAGAGTATTTTTACGAAGAAGTGTTTTTTGAAGAACCTTTTTTTGAAGAAGAGTATTTTTACGAAGAAGTCTTTTTCGAGCCAATACAAGAAGAGGTGTTTTTATTGGTTGAAGAGTTTATCCCCATTGAAGAATTTTATGATCCAATTTTTGAAGAAATTGAATACTTCTTAGAGCCTCTGCCAACCGATGAATTTATAACATTTAGTTATATTGAAGATGATTACTTAACCTTTGATGAGTTGCCAATGATTGAGTATGACTTGCCTGTTATTGAAGATGTTTTGATGGAACATTTTGAACACGAACAGATTGTTGAAGCGATTGAGGAGTATTACGAAGAAGAAGTTATTGAAGAAGAAGTCATTGAAGAAGAAGTGGCTGATGAGGAAATTGAAGTTCTGGCCGATGACGACAAAAAGGACGACAAACTTGAGATGCAACTAAGCGTTGTTGCCGACACCATAAAAATAGCTGCAAACAGTTATGGCGGGATCAACAACGGTGTCAACGCTTCCAATTATTCTTTGCAAAACAGCAGCACTGCATCGGGCGGCGTTGCCAATACTCAATCAAACGCTGTCGCCTCTTCTGTTTCTGGCGGTGCAGCAAGCCAAAGCAATTCGCCAAGCATATCGGATCAGGTGACAAGCTCTGCGGCACAAACGCAACAAGTTTTATCGATGAGCGTTGCAGCAGACACATCGATTGACTCCTCTCAATCCAGCTCTGCATCAGACACAAGCGTTGACGTATCGATTACCCCCATGATGATCTTTGATGCCAATCAACCCGTTATGGCAGACGTACAAATACAAGACATGCAAGGTCAAATCAGCAATGCCACTTCAGGCGTGATGACTGCAAGCGAAGCGGATCAAATCGCAGAACAAATCATTGCTGAAAACATCAAAGAACAGCAAGAAGAGATCAAGGCACAAGAGCAAGAAAGCGGAGAGTATGCAGACAGCTCATCCTTGGTTGCTTTGATGAGTTTTGTGCCAGGGTTTAACACTTACAGCATGATAAGCGTTCCAGATGCGACAAGCTGGTACGAACCCACAGAAATTTATGCCAATGCTTCCATTGCAGACAACAATCAGGCTTATCTGAGCTTATTCGGAGACAGCCTGACTGCGATGAAAGACATGGTTCAATCACAACCCAACCTATGAGGAAAAAATTATGGACTGGTTTCAAAGTAAAACAACACAACTAATCGCACTTGCTGGTATTGTCAGCACTTTGGCTGGATTTGGTTATACAGGTGCAACATATGTTAATCGCATCGAAAACCTTGAGTCTAAAATGACTCGTTATATCAACGAAATTGACACACTTGCTGACGAAGTTGCTGACATGGATAAACAGGTGGTCTCGCTTGTAGAGCAGATAAAATCATTAAACATAGAAACTGAAGATTTAACGCCGATCAAAGACGATATTGTTTTGTTGCAGACGAGTGTCGCTGGAATCAATGCCAGCGTTGATTCAATGTATGATGATATTCAAGCGTTAGAAAACAAAAACGACAACCCACTTGCCCAATAAGATATGATAATATCTATCACTAACCTTTGGTAATTGTAAAAATGGAACTCAATTCAATAGTATTCTGGAACATCATATTGACTTTGGTCTATGCGCCACTCGCTTTGGGCATCAAAAGCAACATGGCCGAGACCAAGCGCATCGATATATTGCTGAATAAAACACGAGAAGAATTGCCAACCGTTTACGTCACAAAAACCGAAATCACAAATGAAATGGAAAGGCTATTTAAGCGGTTCGATAAGCTCGAAGAGAAAATCGACCAAATAGCCCAACAATCTTGAGGATATAAATATGCAAACTTTCGCAAATATAATGGCTGTCATTATGCTCATCGTCACAGTATGCAGTGTAGTTTCAATGATAACCCCTACTCCAAAGCTCGATACGCTTGTCGGTAAGATTTACAAATACACGATTGAGCTGGGCGCACTTAACTTTTGGAAGGCAAAAGATAAATAGTGTCATTTTTTGGCGACATACCCGATGAGCTGATATACAGCAACGAGCTTGTTGATCCACCAGTCAGCGATACGATTGGTGGATTGCCCCTTTTGGGTGCGGGTATCGCTGGCATTTACACGCCGTCAAGAAAACTGGGTCAAGCAAACAACCCTGGGCAACAAGTTGTCACAAGTGGCCCGATACAAGTCACCAAAGCTCAAAAAAGAGATGCAAGAACTATAAAGAATAAAAACAATCTTGGTGCGGGCGATGTGTTTGTTGATCGAGGCACAGGCATTGTCTGGAAAGTAAATGACAACGGCAAAGGCATTAAAGCATTAGGCAGCAGCGATCAAAGCCCAGTTGAGTTTGCAATAGGCGATCGTGTTTTTATTCAAAGCGGAACCATCACTGATAGCGATGGAAATGTAATTGATGAGCATCAATCAGGTTGGGCAATTTACAATCCACAAGAAGATTTGCCTGGTGATCCTTGGGAGTTTGAAACAACAACAACGGATGAAGAGACACCAGTTGACATACCGCTTTTTCCATCAATCATTGACGACAGCGGTACTGTTATAACGCCACCAATTATTACAACGCCACCCCCTACTCCACCTGTCATTACAACGCCACCCCCTACTCCACCTGTCATTACACCACCTGTTATTGATACACCACCTATACCGCCTGTTATTGATACACCACCGATTGTCATTGACACACCGCCCGTAATTGATGAGCCGCCAGTTATTACAACGCCACCACCATCTCCGCCTGTAACTCCGACTCCAACTCCGACTCCAACTCCTGTTGTGCCAACGCCAACTCCTGTAGTGCCTACACCTACTCCAACTCCTACACCTACTCCAACCCCTACACCAACGCCAACTCCTACACCAACGCCAACGCCCACTCCAACTCCAACTGGCACAGGTGATACTGGAACGGGCGATACTGATGACGGCACAACCGATGATGTCGGTGTCGGCATTGGCGATACTGTTGGCATAGGAACGGGCGCGGGAGTTCTCGATGGAGACAGCACACCTTTTGTGCCAGTCGATTACAATCCATTCACTATACAAAACCCCGTCTTTGAGCCGAGAGATTTTATTGCACCAGGCGTTTCATATTCGCCAGAAGTGCCAGAGGGTTATACGGTGTTTGACGATGTGTATACGCCTTATGTTTACGACCCACCCCCTGTGCAACAAATGAGTGGGCCACCATTGATATATGATCCATTCGCGCCTTTGCCTTCAATGGCTGAATCGATTACTTCATTGCCACAAATGCCAAGCGGTTATCAACCGCTGAATTTAGGCAACCTACAATCAATCATTAATAAAATAGGAAACACATGAGTACACGAGAAGAAGTCCTCGAATCCAACGAGGCAGAATTAATCCTCAATTCTGTTGTTTTTAAAAAAGCAATCGAACAACTGCACGATGAATACATCCAGCTCTGGTTGCAATCCGATCAAGACGACAAAGCATTTAGAGAATCAATGCACACTGCTGTTAAACTTTTGCCAGAAGTTGAAAAACATCTACGAATCATTGTTGAGAAAGGAAAAATTACACAAACCAATTTGAGAAGAATCCGAAAAGTCATGGCTTAGTATTGATTTACAAATACCAAAGGGTAGTTTAGAATCAATCTAATTATCAATAATTTTCAAGGATAATATTATGGCCAACACGGTTCAACCTAAACCATTGGAATTACAAACAAGTATGGAAGAGGCTGTGACCTCATTTGAGCAATACCTAGAACCTGAAGAGGAAAAACTAGAAGAGGCACAAGTAGAATCACAAGCCGATGAAACTGTTGAAGAAGAAATTGTCGAGGAAGAAGAACTCCAAGCCGATGACTTTGAAGAAACAGAAGAAACAGAAACTCTTGACGATGAACAAGATGAGATAGAGGAACAAAATGAACCTCAACTTTATGCCGTTAAAGTAAACGGCGAAGATGTTGAAGTCACCATTGACGAACTTCAAAGCTCGTATTCTAGACAAGCAGATTACACTCGAAAGACTCAAGAACTCGCTCAACAGCGTAAGACTGTTGAAGAACAACAAAGCGAGGTTGCAAAAAACGAGGCGATTTATAAGGAACTGCTGCCCAAAATGGAAGCTGCATTAAGCGAAAGTTTGGGTACTGAGCCTGACTGGGAAACTTTGTATTCTAACGATCCCATTGGGTATGTCCGAGAACGCGATTTATGGAATGAAAAACAACAGAAATTGCAAGCCGTACAAGCTGAACAAACGAGACTTCAAGAAGAAGATCAAGTGAAACAGCAAGAGCAGATACAGAAGTATATGCAATACGGCGAAAAGCAAATTCTTAATCATGTTCCTGAGTGGAAGGATAAAACCATCCAACAAGAAGAAAAATTGGCGATTCGAGATCATGCAATCAATGATTTGGGATTTACAGCAGAGGAAATCAACCAAGTGTATGATTACCGCCTGTTGATGGGGTTAAGAAATAGCTGGATGCAAAACAAAACGCAAAAAGCTGTGAAGAAAAAACCCACTCAGAAGGCATCTGCTAGAAACAGAGTTGCAAAACCTGGTTCAGTCTCTCGTAAAAAAACCAGCACTCCTTTAAAGAAATCGAAAGCACGATTAGCCAAATCTGGGAAAGTCCAAGATGCGGCGAAAGTATTTGAACAATTAATTTAACTTTTAATTTCTAGGCAACTAGAAGGAGTATTAGCATGGCCAAAGTGACCAATGCTTAGTATCTTGAGCATTTAAAACACCGTGAATTGCTGGGAAGCCCTAACGGATAAGACGAGGGTAATCAGCAGCCAAGACAAGCAGAAATGTTTGTAAGGTTCAGAGACTAGGTTATGGAGTCCTAACGAATAAGACGAGGATGGTAAAAGCCCAAGAGCGCGGTGCAACTCTTAGAGTTGATGATATAGTCCAATCTTATAAGAAACTATAAGAAGTCATCCATAAACAGTTTGACGATAATAATAATGTCGATACCTATACTGCTACTGCTGACAGAGAGGCTTTGAGTGATCTGATCTATAACATTTCACCAATGTCAACTCCTGTCATGTCAGCTATTGGCCGTAATTCGGTAAAGAATGTACAATTTGATTGGCAAACTGAAGCATTACCCTCAGCATCCGCTACTGGACAGCTAGAGGGTTTTGAGCTTTCAAGAACAGCAGCGACCGCTACTGTAAGAGAAAGCAACATTTGTCAAATCTCAAGCAGAGATGCAACTGTGACAGGTTCACAGCAAGCATCAGACCCCGCTGGTAAGAAATCAGAAATGGCTCACCAACTCGCAATCATGGCAAAAGCCCTGAAACGCGACATGGAGAAAACCATTTGTGGAAACACTGCCAAAAACGCGGGCAACGCAACCACAGCAAGGCAAACGGGTGGCTTTGAAACTTGGATTGAAACCAATGTTTCCAGAGGCACAAACGGGGCTGGTGCTGGTAATGGTGCTGCACCTACAGATGGCACACAAAGAGCGTTCACAGAAACCATTTTGAAAGACGTACAACAACTTTGTTTTGACAACGGCGGCGAACCAACTATGTTGGTTGTCGGTTCTCACGTCAAAGGCGTTGTGTCTGGTTTCACTGGACGAGCTTCTGCTAGGCAAATGATCGATGCAACAGCGATCGAAGCTAGCGTGAGTGTGTATTCTGGAGACTTTGGTGAGTTGAAGGTAATGCCTTCTAACTTCAGCAGAGGCAGAACAGCACTGTTCATCGATCCTGATTTTGCAAAAGTTTCATATCTCAGAGATTTTGAAACTGTTGACATTTCAACAATCGGTGATGCTCAAACTAAAATGTTGATAGTCGAGTACGGACTAGAGTGTTCTAATGAGAAAGCTCATGGTCTGGCTGCTGACTTATCTACATCGTAAGTGAGTAATTTAGTGGGGTGAGCAATCGCCCCACTATTTAAAAATGGCAAAAATAACAACATTGGAAATAAAATCAGGCGGTCTCGTCAATCAATTTGCAACCGAGGGCGATAACTTTGTTTATCAAACCAAGCAAGACGTGAGACCGATCATTGAACATTGCAAGGTTCTAAGCGAGCAAACACCAGGCAAAGAAATGCGCCACGTTGCCGAGATTCCAATGGTTGTTTATCAGAAAGCTATGAGAGAGGGCTGGATCAACGATAAGGCTAAAATGAAGCGTTGGCTGAATGATCCTGACAACAAAGCGTTTCGCACTTGGCAAGGGAAAATATGACATACAGTGAATTAAAAACAGCAGTTGCAAATTATCTGAATCGCAGTGATTTAGATTCAATGATGGACACCTTCATCATACAAACCGAGGCAGAGCTGAATCGAAAGCTCAGAACAAAAGACATGGTTAAACGTGCAACCGCGACTGCCGATGCCCAATATTTAACATTACCGACAGACTGGTTAGAGGCCATCAATGTCGAAATCACAGCAAACAATTTCAGTCCATTGATGCAAATGAGCATTGAGTCTTTGGATGTTTACCGCAAAAAGAACAACAACAGCACGGGTCAACCCGTTTACTACGCCCTAGTTGATGACACCATGGAATTATGTCCTACACCTGACGGCTCATATACGCTACAATTAACCTACTACTCAAAAATTTCAGCACTGAGCAGCAGCAATACTTCAAACTTTGTCTCAACAAGCTATCCCGATGTTTATCTCTATGGGTGTTTACGCACTGCATCGATTTATCTTATGGAAGATGATCGCGCAGCGGGTTTCACCAATTTATTTGATAAGGCATTGGAAGAAATGAGGATGGAACAAGAACGTGCCGCCTTCGGCAAAGGATCAATGATTCCGAGGCGAAGAACTTACGGCAGAACCCAAAAACAAGTTGTTTATTGGGGCAATAATTAATTAAGAGGAAATAATAATGGCTGGTTTTACAGACTATTTAGAAGATAAAGTTTTGGATCATGTATTCGGGGGCAGTGCTTATTCAGCACCTGGCACGCTTTATGTTGGATTATTCACAGCAGCACCATCTGATACGGGTGGCGGCACAGAGGTTTCTGGCGGTTCTTATGCTAGGAAAAGTATGGCTGCAATGACCGTTTCAGGCACCTCACCTACTACTGCGACCAATGGGGCAGCCGTTGAGTTTGTGACTGCAACGGGTTCTTGGGGAACCATAACTCATGTGGGTATCTTTGACGCATCATCGAGTGGAAACTTAATGGCTTGGGCTGCGTTATCTGCATCAAAAGTTGTAGCTAGTGGTGATGTCATTCGTTTTGATGCTGGCGATCTTGACGTAACATTGGCGTAACCTCATGGCCAGCGTTGGCTATGGTTTATATACCTATGGTAAGTCAAATTATGGCTCACCACAGTATGAGTTTGCGGCTGCAACCATCGCACAAACATCTGGGCTTGATGCAACCGCCAAGCTCGACATCATTGTTTCGGCCACCAGCGCACAAACATCTGGATTTACATCTTCTGCAGAAATAGTACATCCAATATCTGCAACGATCGCACAAACCAGCAGCGTTGTTGCAACAGCAGAGGTGGTCAAGCCAATATCGGCTACCATTACACAAACATCAGGATTTGATGCCACAGCCAGGCAGATTGATAGAGCGCAAGCAAGCATAGATCAAACTTCTGCCATGACAGGTGCAGTTGTTCTTGTCAAACCAGTCACATCCACCATAGCCCAGACATCGGCTATGGCTGGCACAGCAACCATTGTGCTTGATGCCATTGCATCGATGGATCAAACCTCGGCAATGACAGGAAGCGCAGTTAGAATTGCGCTTGGAACTGCCAGCATGGATCAAACCAGTGCCTTCAGTGCTGTTGCAGAAATGGTGGTGAGCGCAGTAAGCACCATTGCAGAGACAAGCGGTATGGAAGCAACAGGCGGAATACGCTTCTATGTTTCAGCCATATCTGCTCAAACATCTAGTTTTTCTGCGATAGGTGGTCTAAAATGGGAAGATCAAACTGTGACGACAACATCTTATACAGATCAAACAGTCGCCACGACAACATGGACTGAACAGTCTCCTGATTCAACAACCTGGAACGAAGCAGCTTAACGGCTGTTCATTTATATATTTAAAAACATAGGTAATTAGGATATGGCCGATACAACCACAACAAATTTATCACTAACTAAACCAGAGGTGGGTGCGAGTACAGATTCGTGGGGTACAAAATTGAATTCTGACCTCGATAGCATTGATGCAATCTTCAGTGCCACTGGCACAAGCGTTGCGATGAACATCGATGGCGCAAACATAGATTCAAGCCCGATTGGTGCGAATACTGCATCGACTGGTGCGTTTACTTCACTTTCTGCGACTTTGGCATCTACGATTACAACAGCAGACAACACCGATACGCTTTCACTTATATCTACGGATGCAGATGCAGCAGCTGGCCCAAATCTTAGAATGTATCGAAACTCAGGATCACCAGCAGATGGAGACATGTTGGGTGCTATTGAGTATGAAGGTCGAAACGACAACTCGCAAGATGTCGTATATGCAGAGCTTTTTGCTGAAACTTACGATGTTTCAGATGGCACAGAAGATGGTCGATTCTTTATAAAAACAATGGTTGGCGGAAGTTCTACCCATAGAATGTATATGAATTTCAATGAAACTAATTTCAATGAAGGTGGCGCAGACATAGATTTCCGTGTTGAAAGCAACGGCAATGCCAATATGCTTTTTGTTGATGGTGGAGAAGATAGAGTTGGAATTGGTACTGCAACTCCAGCAAAACTACTAAGTCTCTCAGAAACAGCAGATGGAACTAAGCTCAGAATAACCAGAGGTGGGCTTTGTGAATGGGATTTTTCCATTGGAAGTACATCTACATTGACTGGTGTGGGTTCTGGTGCTTTAGAGCTTCTTCCGCAAAATGCTGGTACAACTAATGAATTTGCAATAGGCACGGCTGGTTCAACTGCACCTTTATTTCACTTAACAAATTCTCAAAATTATTTTGCGAAAAAGGTTGGAATCGGTACTGCGAGTCCAGCAAAAGAATTAGAAGTTGCTGTGACAGGTGCTAACCAAGCATCTACTGTAAGAATACAAGGCACAGATGGAAACTCTGATGGACATCCGTTGGATTTGAAAATGGATGGCGCTACAGATTCCTTTTCTATTTTAATTGGACAAGGTGGTGGCGCAACTCCTGATGTAGTTTTATTTAATGGAAATAGGAATGGAAAAGTTGGAATCGGCACCGCAAGTCCAGCAGAAATTCTAACTCTAGTCGCCTCATCAGGCGATTGTAATCTCAGAATGGAAGGTTCAGCAGTCAGAATCAAAAAGTCAGGCGTAGATTGGCTTTCTTATGATGGTTCAAACCTTAAAATGTCTACAGGCAATAATGAGCGAGCAAGGTTTGATTCATCGGGCAATTTTATAATTAACGGCACTTCTGCTGAAGTTGCTGGCTCTTGCACATGGACAATAGGATCAAGAAACCCTGTCCAATGTTTTAATGCAAGTGCTTATTCAGTAAATATGGAGTTTATGACTTTTAGAAATCAAGGAACTCAAATAGGCTCTATCACAGCCAGTTCTGCTAGTGCAACTTCATACAACACATCATCAGATTACAGATTAAAAGATGTCAAAGGCTCTATTCAAAATGGATTAGAGAGAACACTAGCTTTAAACCCTGTTGAATTTACATGGAAATCAGATGGAACAATCTCAGAGGGCTTTATCGCACATGAGGCTCAAGAAATCTTTGCTGATGCAGTCACTGGCGAAAAAGATGGTGAAGAAATGCAAGGCATGGATTATGGAAGAATTACACCACTGCTGGTCAAAGCAATACAAGAACTCTCAGCAGAAGTTGAGCAATTAAAAAAACAAGCACACGATAAGTGCGATAACTAAAAGAGGAAAATTAAATGGCAAATACTTACGCATGGGATTGTAAAACAGTTGACTGCTACCCGACTAAGGATTCAAAATCTGATGTCGTTTATAATGTTCACTGGCGTTTAAATGCGACCAGCGATCAAAACGATCCAGAGGGGAACCCTTATGCTGCTAGTTTCTATGGTACTCAAGGAGTATCGACCGATGATTTATCAAATTTCAAACCTTTCGCTGATCTAACCAATGCAATTGTCACGGGTTGGGTTGAAACAGCAATGGGCGCAGATGAAGTGGCTTCTTTGAAATCGGGTTTGGATGCAAACATTGTTGATCAAATTACTCCTACGACTGAGACTAAAACAGTAGGCGGTTAGAAATGGCCCTTATTTCCGTCACTCCCCCACCAGGTGTGGTCACTACTGGTACTGAGTATTCTGCAAAAGGAAGATGGATCGACTCAAACCTGATTCGTTTTCAAGACGGCATACTCAAAAACATCGGCGGTTGGGAATATTTAAAGTCATCGGCTTTAACGGGTGCGCCGATTGGTTTATTCGCTTGGAAAGACAATGACGGCAATAACTTACTTGCGGTCGGAACTAGGGAAAAAGTTTATGTCTATATGGATGAAAACCTGACTTGGTACGACATCACGCCATCTGGATTCACCACTCCAAAATCAACTGACCCCTTGGGTTATGGCGCATACAATTACAATGTCGAAGATTATGGCGATGCCAGATCGCAATCGGGTCTTTCGTTTGCCAAACACTCCTATTCCTTTGACAACTGGGGCGAGTATTTAATTTTTAACTGCTCGTCAGATGGAAAAATTTATCAATGGCGACCCGATGCGGGTTCTGGATCACCCGATGCTGCGGGTGTGGCACTCACCAATGCACCCACGGGTTGTTCTGGCGTATTGGTCAGCAATGAAAGACACATCATTGCCCTCGGTGCGGGTGGAGACCCAAGGAAAGTGCAATGGTCGTCGAGAGAAGCATCGACCACATGGACTGCGGCTTCCACAAACACGGCGGGCGATCTACAAGTGCCGACATCTTCTGAGCTGTTGGCGGGCGTTAAATGGCAAACCGACATGATCTTATTCACTTCAACGGGCTTGGCTAGGCTCTATTATTCGGGCCAACCTTTCGTGTATGGCATTAACGATGCTGGTACGAACTGCAAAGCCATTTCAGCCAGATCAATCGTACAAGCGGGCAATTTCATTGCTTGGCTTGGCGAGAAAACCATATTTCTATATGACGGCTCAGTGAGAGAAATTCCTTGCAGCGTGTCTGATTTTATTTTCGACAACATCAACAAACAATACTCAGGTGCAGTCTGTGGCGGTCACAACAGCTCATTCAATGAGATATGGTGGTTTTTTCCAAGCGGCGACAGCAAAGTGCCAAACAAATACATTATCTGGAACTACGCCGAAAACACATTTGCCGTTGGCACACTCAGTCGCGGTTGCTATCTCGATGAAGGCATATTTGACTACGTTATTGCTTGTGACGACAGCGGAAACATTTACAAAATGGATTCGGGCAATCTATTCAACAGTCCTGGTCTTGGCAGCACAAAACCTTATGCCACATCGGGTGCGATCCAGATCGGTAAAGGCGACAATTATGTGCAATGTAATCAAATCATTCCTGATAGCGAAGCATCTACCCTACCTGGTGTCACCATTAGTTTTAAGGGCAAATATACGCCTCTGGGAGAGACGTTTGACTTCGGTTCTTTCACCTTTGAATCAGACGGTTATACCGATGCCCGATTCAATGGCAGACAGGTGATGATGACGGTGACAGGAGACACAAATCAAGATTTTAAATTGGGCGATATACGTTTGGATGTCACCAATCGAGGCAGAAGATAATGGCAAGACAAGCACTCACAAGACCAGGCGATAATTACGACAGAGGTTATATGAATAATTTGGTCAGCGAAGTTGAATATCGAGACGGGCAATCTTTTAAAAAAGGTGAACGAATCGAAATTGATGGCGGCGACCAAAGCGAATTAGTATTGATTAGTCCAGATGGAACCAAGTACAAACTCAGCGTTGACAACTCAGGAAATCTCTCCACGACCTCAGTCACATAGACAGGCGTGGGAGAAACAATGGGAATGGTGTAAGCCATTGGTGTCATCGTGCTTAAAATATCAAGAAGAATGGGATATACTTGATGTTGAGCGTGGCATAGCAACAGGAAAGCTGATGTTATGGCCCCACCCTTTAAAAGACCAGCAATCTTGCATAATCACAGAATTGGTCGAGTTCCCACAATACCGAGCCATGAACTTATTGTTCTTGGCTGGAAAGATGTCGGATTGTGAGGAAATACTAGAAGCAGTCACCACTTTCGCCCGCATTGCCGAGTGCAAAAAGATTTTCGGCGGTGGGAGGGTCGGATGGAGTAGATACGCAACACGACACGGATTTAAAAAAGAACACATTATAAGTAAAACATTATGAGCAAAGGCGCAGCAACAGCATCCACAGAACTTGATCCACAACTCAAGGAAAGATATTTAGAAGCGTACTCTGGCATTAAGAGTGCAGCAGAAATTCCATTCACGCCATACAGCGGAGACCTTGTTTCAGGATTTAATCCCGATCAAATGGACACGTTTGAAGCCACAAGAGGCATGTTTGGCGATGCCATGAGCTACAACCCAAGGGGTGAATTAGCTGGAATGGCAACTGGCCCACTGGACATCTCTCAATATCAAAACCCCTACCAGGAACAAGTCATTGATGCTTCGATCAACGATTTAAATCGTGCAAGACAACTGCAACAAATGGGCGCACAAGATCGTGCCATTCGTGCGGGTGCTTTTGGCGGTTCCAGATCGGGCATATTAGAAGCAGAAGGCGACAGAGCTTTTTATGATGCTGTCGGCAGAACTGCGGCTGGATTGAGATCACAAGGATTCGACAAAGCCAGTCAGCTCGGCATGATGGATCGTGACTATCGCAGCCAGATAACATCAGGCATGTTGGGCGATCAATACAGAACACTCGGTTTACTCGGTGGCATTGGCGGTCAACAACAAGGTCTCGGACAAGCGGGTCTCGATGCACAATTCGGTGAGTTTGCCAGAGGCGTTGATTATCCACTCAGACAAGCGGGCTTGCTCAGTTCAGCGATCTCAGGGTTGCCTTTTGAAGGAACAGAGACACAAAGGAAGTCTACAGGATTTGGCGATGTCTTGGGCGGATTGCTCGGACTCGGTACTGCAATGGCTGTCGGTAATGTCGGGCCATTCGGTGCTGGCGGAAGGTGGGGTGGATCATAATGGCATACACACCTTTTAAATTTCCACAGCGAACAGCCCCCAACCAGACATTTCCAACGACACCTGGTTATTTCGGTCAACTCAATATGCCTGTGCCAACTGGCCCAGCAACGGGATATAACCCACGAGGCATGTTGCCTCTTGCAACACCCAATGCCAATGCCATGCCTAAGAATCAAAAGGCAGCAATCATCATGGGTGCTTTGTCTGACATATTCAGAGGACAAGACCCCACGCAGAACACGGTTGTTAGGCAACAGCAAATGGTGGCTATGGATGCACAGAGAAAGGCACAGGAAAGATATGATGCGGCTTTTGCAGCAGCAAATCCTCAGATGCAAAAAATTATGGCTGGTTATACAGCTCCAGAATGGCAAACCATACAAGGGCAGTTAGATTTACACAACTTAAAGCAGACAGGTGCTTATGCTGGTACAAGCATGGATGCACAATATTTAAATGATTTAGAGATAGGTGCTGTTGATCCTGAGTTTCAAAAAACATCGAGATACAAAGTTGCATATCAAGAGATGCACGCGCCATCAACTTATATTAACGCTGCTGGCGAGTCCGTGACTAGACCAGGATTAAGACCTGGCACATATCCTAATCCATTTGGAGATGATGAAAGCGGCACAGGCGAGGTATTCGGAATTGGCGCAGAGAGAAGAAAATTATTAAAAACCGATCTTGATACAGTAGAGAGAGTGAGAAATGCAATCGGTGGACTAAGAGAATCTATCAATAGAATTAACCCATCTCCTTTAACTGTAGGAACAGATTTAGCAGAGATTGACGGCAAATATAATGACCTATTACTGGTATTGAAAGATTATGCAAAGTTGGGCGTTTTAGCTGGGCCAGATTTGGACTTGTTAAATAATTGGGTTGGTGATCCCACATCAATTAAACAGCTTTTAAAAGGCGGAGATCAAGGAACATTGGTGCAGCTCAAATCACTGGAAGATGCGGTAAGAAGATCAGAGATCACCGCGAAGAAAGAACTCGGTGAGGACATAGAGGAAGCACCAAGCCAAAACAAAAACAACATAGCCTATCTTAATGGTCAAGCTATCGTTCCAAACGCACAGGGAACTGGTTGGGTTTATAAAGACACTGGCGAACCAGTTAATCAGTAATGGCCCTTGAATTACCAAAAGGCGCAACAACAGTACCGCCGCTTCCTGGTGGTGCAATCAGCTTTGATGGACTTGATGAAAAAACAGGTGCGCCAAACAAGTTAAGAGCAGTTATCAATGCTTATCGAAAACCAGAAGATAAAATAAAAGTATTGCAACAATATTACCCCGATGCGATTCCATTTGGCTCTGACAACTATGTTTTCAAAAACCCGAATACTGGACAACCCACTCTTTTTAACCCAAAAGGTTTTGATGTTGGGGATGTTGTTGAATATGGGCGTGTCGCAACTGAAATATTGGCATCCATACCAGGCTTTGCGGCTGGTGGTCTCGTATCTTCACCAACGGTTGTTGGAATACCCGTAGCGGGCGCGGCTGGTGCTGCGGTCACATCAACCGCTGCTGGAAACTTATATGATGCCGCACTCAGAAAAATGTTTGGTTCAGGCGTTGATGACACAAGAACTGCGGGAGAATTTGCTTCCGAAATTGCAACACAAGCTACCATTGAGGCTGTGACACCTTTTCCAGCTCAAAAGGTTTTGTCTGGCACGAGAGATATTGCCAGTAAAGCGTTAAACACGGAGACAGCAAAGAACACGATTGAGGCAGCAAAGAATCTAGATATTAAAAACCTACCTTTGGGTGTAATTGCGAAGGGCGTTGCCCCAACCGAAAATGCAATTGCATCAACGCTTGGCGGTGGAAAAATTGTTAAATCATACGATGATGCAATAAAAAGGCTCAGTGACAGCGTTGATGAAATTACATCAATGTCAGGAACTAAAAGCGCATCTGAGGTTGGCTCAACTGTTTCGGATGCTGCGTTCAGATTTGAAGATGAGTTTATTACACAATCTCAAAAACTATATGACGATCTTCTTGGGCTGATTCCATCGAATCAGGTTTTTGATTTACCAAGTCTTGAGAAAGCATTAAGAGCAAATAAAAAAATATTTGATAACAACAAAATCAATCAAGTATTTGGTGATAGTTTTACCAAAAAAATCAGTAAAATTTTTGACAAAGGCTACGCACAACCAGGCGGTGGCCCTGTTGAGCTAACTTACAACGATATTAAGCAACTACGCACATTGGTTGGAAAACAAATGAAAGGCGTTTATGTGGTTGGCACTTCTCCCGATGCGGCAGCGATGAAACAAATATACGGCGCACTCTCTGATGATATGTTTAAAGCAGCTAGAGATGTTGGTGGCGAAGCGTTTGATACCGCGAAATATGCTGATACTTATTATAAGCAAGGCATTGACATTCTAAATAAAAAGATCAGACCATTAACTACAACTGCTGGTGGCAAAGAGCAGTTAGCAGACGAGAGGATTTACGACAAAGTAGTCACAGGCACGAGAACCGAGCCAAGCAAAATGAATGAGACACTCAAGGGCTTTATGACTGCGGATGAGATTGCGACAGTTGGAGAAAAACAACTTTATGACTTAACCAGAGACACCGCTGGAGATTTTAGTGTTGGCAAAACAGTTAGCAATCTCAATAGATATAAACAAAGAACAGGTGAATACCCTGTGACCATCGGAAGTCTTGGGCCAAAAGTTGATGACATTGATCTATTATCTAGGGGGTTTAAAGAAGCCAGCAAAAGTTATAACTTTTCCAACACCGCAAGAGGAAATGCAGCAAGAGAGTTAGGCGCATCATTGGGGCTTGGCGCGGGCGGTGGGCTGATTTCTGGTGATCCGACTGTCGGTTTGAGTATTGCGGCGGGTTCTTATTTGTTGCCTAAAACGGTTGCAACCATGTTGTCCAACCCAGCAACAAAGGCAGCCTTCACAAACTGGGCAACAAAAGCGGGTACTCCTGTAAGTGAAAAAATTGCTGTTTTGGTATCAATGGGCGTATCTGCACCACAGGCTGAAAAATTAATTGAAGGTTCATATAGAGAGCAAAGTGTACAGTCAGGCTTTCTTGGAAACTAAACCAACACCAACATAATCGTCTGAATCACTAGCCCATAAAAAACCACACGAAACATAAACTTGTATCGTTCGATTTCAGATAATAGATTTTCGCGTTCCTTTTGGCTCACTTGGATTCATAATTGGGGGTTTTAGTGAAGTTAGAATCATTCTAAAAAAAAATATAACTTTATTCAAAATTATTTAGAATATCTATTATTTTCAGATAGCCCTGAATGTCGTCTTGGGTGTCAACTTTGTCTGGCTTGTTATACAAACGCACTGATTTAAATAGCACCATCATCGTTGCTGCTTGTTCGGGTGTAATGTCCACATCAAGCACCCCACTCCACACTCTCGCCAACTGGCGAAAGAACCGCATTGGATGTCCGTATTCGAGTCCTTTTTTATGTATCAGCTCATCGACTTGAAATTCATTTTGAATCATTACGCTTCCTCATTAAACAAATCGGCTTCTGCTTGTCTGCGCCTGGTTAATCCTTCCAGCTCTGTCAGCTCACCTTTGACTCTGGCTTTGTTCCAACGCTTCATTTGATAAGGCACTTCATCGTACTTTTCTTCGTTTAATTTTTTCAAAAGGGTACTCTTAGAAAACGCACTGGGTCCGATGTTGTAAATTAGACTGACAAGCGCTGAGTTTTGATTAGCATTTAAAGGAACACTCACTAAATCATCAATGTATTGCTCATACTCTCTGAGTTCTTTATCAAGCATTGCAGTCGCAAATTGTTCAGTGATTGAATCGCCTTCTTTAACGCCCTTGGTATGCCCATAGCCAATCGTGAGTACATCGGCAGCATCTCGATAAGCGTTGGTTTCTAATCCTTCAAATTGTTTTATGAGGTTGAGTCCTCTGTTGTTGATTTTGGTCATGTTAACTCCAATTAAAATAATCGCTATGAGAGCGAGAATAAATTTAAGACTCAATCGTCTTGGTTTCAGTAATGATTTGAGGTGTTTCTTCATCGCGTTTTGCAAACTCTTGTTGTAATCGATCCGTTAAAAGGTTTATGTTCAGAGTCAATGATTGCCTCAATAGTCCTTGCTTGTGCGTTTCGTCATGTGTACGCAATGCTTCATGGATGTTTTTAAGGTCATTTACCAAATCCCTTTCAGCATCGCTCAGATCGCTTTCAGGTATCTCAACTTCATTGCCCTCTGCGTTCTCATACTTGATGACTGGTATCGGTTCTTCGGTTGCTTCGTTTTTTACTTCTTCGTTCATTGTTGTTCCTTGTTTAATAGTTGTAATTTTTTGTGGCTTTTTCCCATGCATCGACTGCAACAGCCATACAGAGATTGCTGCCTTCTTTGATGCCCTTGACAAACCAATCCGCAAACTCGCCTTTGTTTTCTTCAAACCAGGCTATGAACTCAGGATCGGTTTTCTTTTTGTGAACGCCCTCAACGTAAGGTCTGGTTGGGTTTAGTTTGTATTCATTATTCATAATTGCCCCAAGGCTGTTTGCCTCTGTTTTTGTGATATCGTTCTGCCAAGAATTGACGACAAACCCTGTAATATCGAAATAAATTTTTATATGGTTTTTG